>MDTG01248952.1_pt1 | contig 10819 bp, 9 predicted proteins | sample 811421 | NCBI WGS metagenome assembly MDTG01 (sample SAMN05326645, study PRJNA326480) | marine metagenome | isolation source: seawater | place: Pacific Ocean: South East | collected 2011 | reverse complement strand
TAGTCTCAGAATTTGCTAAAAAATATCCTGAAATATCACTGATAAAGAATACTTCAGAAGGTAAACATTTACCCGGAAGCAAAGTAGTGAAGGCTTTTAATTTAGGTTTTAACACACTTGACGACAATTTTGACGTTATTTGTAAGTTTGATGCCGATCTAATTTTTCCAAAGGATTATTTAGAAAAAATTAGCCTTCTTTTTGATCAAAATTCTAGAACCGGGATGGTAGGCGGATTCTGTGAAATTGAGAAAAATGGAGAATGGATCCTGGAAAATCTAACAGGAAAGGATCATATTCGCGGTGCATTAAAAGCTTATCGAAAAGACTGCTTTAAGGATATTGGTGGTCTTAAACCGGCTATGGGCTGGGACACAGCAGATGAACTACTTGCACAGTATCACGGTTGGGAAATAAAAACCGATGAAAACCTAAGGGTAAAACACCTTAAACCTACCGGAAAAAACTACACCAAAACTTCAAAATATAAGCAGGGCGAAGCTTTTTACAGCTTGAGGTATGGCTTTGTGATCACTTTTATAGCTTCAGCTAAACTTGCATTTAAAAAGAAAGACTTTAGCTTTTTTATAGATTGTATCACGGGATTTTTATATGCTAAAAATGAAAAACGACCTTATCTTGTAAGTAAAGATGAAGGCCGTTTTATTAAAAATCTTCGCTGGAAAAAAATGCAGGAGAAATTATTCTGAAACCTCAGTTTCTTCAGCATCTAGCATCATATACAATGGTTTTCCCGTAGTTCCGCTAGGGAATGAGATACCTAAAAGTGCCGATAACGTTGGTGCGATATCAACAATTTCTGTTCTTTGGGTTGTGCTCCCCTTTTTCACTCCGTTTCCGTGGAAAATCAAAGGAGCATGAGTATCATACATCAAACCACTACCGTGGGTAGAACCCGTTCTTGAATATACAATTGTTGCAGGATCTAAAACATAAACCACATCTCCACTTCTTTTTTGATTAAATCCGTTTTGAATAGCTACACCTGCACCATACACAAAGCTACCGCTGCTAAGCTGATCTCTGGTATATACTTTATCTATTTGATCTAATTGAAGAATATAATGCGCCATTTTAGATTGTAAGTCTGACGAGCTAATTCCTGCTTCTTCCATCACTTCGTAATTAAAGAAAATCTGATTGTTATAGACGCTTTCTATAAGCTCATCTTCATCAAATTCTTCAGAGACAAATTGCTCAAGCTCTTCTCTAAACTCATCAGACTCAAAATAGCCTGCTGGAATATTTACAGAATCAAGATAAGCCGGAACATCTCCCCCACCGTGATCTGCCGTTAAAAAAATTGTATAATTACCTTCTCCAACTTTCTCATTTAATTCTTCTAATAGTTGTGCTATATTTTTATCAAGCCGCAGATAAGTATCCTGAATTTCTTTAGAGTTCACTCCAAAATTGTGACCTATCTTATCGGTACTTGAAAAACTTAAGGTAAGGAAATCGGTATCAACATCCTGTCCCAATTCTTCAGCCTCAATTGCTGCCAAAGCAAATTCGAGAGTAATATCATTTCCATAAGCTGAATTTTCAATGATATCGAATCCACCGTTTTCTTTGCTTAATTCAGCTAAATCATAGGGAAAGGTAGCATCTTCTTTTCCTCTAAAACCACCTTCAAAATTATTCTTGTCACTCCCGCTTTCTTTATAGGTTTCAATATCATAAAGAGTATTCCATGGTTTTAAATAAGCTTCTACCTTGTCTGAATCATTAAAGTCTTTAACCCATTGCGGCAGTTCTTCCATATAATATGAACTGGTTATCCACTTTCCTTCGTCGTCACCATGAAACCAGTAAGCTGCATTGGCAGTATGCCCGGCTGGCAGAATAGAGCCTCGATCTTTAATAGAAACACCAATAGTTTTTCCGCGCATTTGGGTTTGCAACCTGTTTTCATCACTCACCGTAGTAGTTTTCATCCTGTGCGGAGACATTTTCCCGGCATCATCCTCAGTTCCTACCGGCTCTACCGAATCATCTCCTGCGCAATAAACCGATTCGTGGATAAATTTATCATACCAGCCGTTTCCTATAATTCCATGATTCATTGGGCTGGTACCTGTATAAACCGAGGCGTGACCAGGGCCGGTATAAGTAGGCACATAATTAAAATGATTATTTTTAAAGTTATAACCTTCATTTACTAATTTCTTAAATCCGTCTTCTCCAAATCGATCCCAAAATCGGGTAAGATAATCATAGCGCATTTGGTCCACTACAATTCCTACTACCAGCTTGGGTTGCTCCCGGGACTTTTCCTGAGAAAAAGCCTGAAAGGTTAATAATCCTGTAAATAGTAAAAATGCTAATCGCTTCATCTTGTATTGTTTTATAGAAGTAGCTCAAAATTACTAAACTTATTGGGCTAAAGATTAATTCTTCGTTAAATACTTTGGAGTAATTTTTTAGTATTTTAGCTTTACAAAAATTGCTTAATGAACTATCTACACTCCATTGGGGAATATTTTTTAATGTTGAAAGGAACTTTTCACCGAATGACAAAAACATCGGTTCTTAGAAGTTTGATCCTTAAAGAAATAGACGACCTGATTATTGGCTCGATGGGAATCGTGTCCTTTTTATCCTTTTTTATTGGAGCTGTAGTGGCTTTGCAAACCGCGTTAAATTTAAATAATCCATTAATACCAAAATCTTTGGTAGCGTATGCGGCAAGGCAATCTATAATTCTTGAATTTGCTCCTACTTTTATCTCCATTATTATGGCGGGTAAAGTGGGCTCTTATATCACCTCCAGCATTGGCTCTATGAACGTTACCGAACAGATTGATGCTCTGGAAGTGATGGGTATTAATTCTTTAAACTATCTTATTTTTCCTAAGATCGTAGCAATGCTTTTTTATCCGTTTGTAATTGCTATTTCTATGTTCCTGGGAATTCTTGGCGCTTATACTGCAGCGGTTATGGGAGGTTTTGTTCCCCCAGATCTTTTTGTGCAGGGACTTCAGGAAGATTTTATACCATTTCACCTTGTTTACGCCTTTATTAAAACATTTTTATTCGCCTTTATTTTGGCTACCGTTCCTGCTTATCACGGCTATTATATGAAAGGTGGCGCTCTAGAAGTTGGTGAAGCCAGTACCACCTCTTTTGTTTGGACTAGTGTGGTTATTATTATTACAAATTACGCAGTAACCCAATTATTACTAAGCTAATGATAGAAGTAGAAAATTTACATAAAGCTTTTGATGGCGAGGAAGTCTTAAAAGGGATAGATTTTAAGTTTGAAAAAAGTAAAACCAATCTTATTATAGGGCAATCTGGTTCTGGGAAAAGTGTACTCCTAAAATGTATGTTAGGTTTATTTACTCCTGAAAAAGGAATTATAAAATATGACGGAAAACCTTATAGTGAATTTACTGAAGATGAACGCAAAGATCTTAGTAAACAAATAGGAATGGTTTTTCAGGGCGGCGCTCTATTTGATTCTATGACCGTGGAAGAGAATGTAATGTTTCCTTTAAAAATGTTCACTAAAAAACAACACAAGGAAAATAAAGAACGAGTTAAGGAGGTTTTAAACCGAGTAAATCTTGATGGTAATGAGAAAAAAATGCCTTCTGAAATAAGCGGTGGAATGCAGAAGCGTGTATCTATTGCCCGAGCTATTGTTAACCGACCCAAATACTTGTTTTGCGATGAACCTAACTCAGGATTGGATCCTAAAACCGCTACGGTGATAGACAATCTTATTCAGGAGATTACGCACGAATACGATATCACTACAATTATCATTACCCACGATATGAACTCGGTTTTAGAAATTGGAGAAAACATTGCCTTTCTAAAAGACGGAGTTTTAGCCTGGAAAGGAGATAAGTCACAGATCTTTAAAACCGACGACGAAACCGTAACCGATTTTGTTTACTCCTCAAACCTATTTCAGAAAGTAAGAGAAGCGCAACAACAAGGACTTTAATTAACAGATTTCACCTGAAGCGTATCGAGTTTCAACCTAACTTTTAACCATCTTTCAAAACGTTGTTTTTGTTCCGAGATCTGGCTGGTTTTTAAGTCATCTTTCCAACCTACAGTAAATGTTGGGATAGTATCTGTTTTCGCGAAATTTGTAGTAATTAAGTTAGAGTAACCTAACTCTTCTATCCCATCATAATTTATTTTCGCCTCCTGGCTTACGTCGCTAAAAGAAAAACTACTGTTCCGGTATTTCGAAATTTCATTTTCCAATAGCGCTATTTTTTCGTCTTTATTTTCAATAAGCTCCTGGTTTTTCATATAAAGATCTTCCAGAATTCCACTTCTAACCTGCATAGAAAGTTCATCTATTGCTCCACTGGGATCTTCTCCCTGGTGTATCACTAATTCAGTTTCCTTTAAAGCCTCAATATCCTCTAATTGTTTCTGCCAGGTGGTAATAATAGTCTTAGGTACGCGTTTTCCTATTAAATATACTTCAATGCTTTTCTCTTTATAATCGTAGGAAGATTTTATGGTTTCCGTACCATCATACCTCATTACGTTAGCTATAAAGTCTTTAGCTTTAGATTCAAATAGTTGCTCCTGAAGCAGGAATACAAACAAAATCACACTGGGAATCATGACAATTACGGCGATGGTAGATGCTATTTGGGCGGTTCTTCTTCGTCTTTTACTATTTACATATTTCACCAAGGGAAAACCAAGAACTTTAGTTACCACAAAAGTTGAAAGGGCGATAAATACCGCGTTAATTGAAAAAAGATACAAAGCGCCACCAGCATAAGACCAGTTTCCAATTGCCAAACCGTAGCCTACAGTACATAAAGGTGGCATAAGTGCAGTTGCAATCGCAACACCAAGAATCACACTGGCTATGGTCCCCTTTTTTGTTTTAGCTACGATTAGTGCCAATCCACCAAAAATAGCAACCAAAACATCTAAAATTGTTGGATAAGTTCGGGCTATAAGTTCGGGTGTTTCTTCTTTCACCGGCGAAACGAGAAAATAAATATAAGCGGTAAGTACACTTAAACCCACCATTAAACCAAGATTGATAAAAGACTTTCTTAAAGTAAGTACGTCATTTATCGCAACAGACATTCCCACACCAACTATTGGCCCCATTAGAGGTGAGATAAGCATCGCACCAATAACAACTGCTGTACTACTTACATTTAGACCAATAGAGGCCACAAAAATGGAAAATATAAGAATCCAGGCATTATGACCTTTAAACGAGATATCCTTTTTTACAGCCTCTATGGTGGATTCTCTATCGGTATCATGCCGAATTTCCAGTAACTCTCTTATAAGCGCTTTTATGTTCTGCCAGATCCCTTTTGCATTTGCCCCCAAATCTTCAGATTTCTCGTGCGGAGGCAGAGATTTATTACTTTCAGGCTTTTGATTATTATCCATATAATTTTAACCTAGATCTTCTCCAAATTTTTCAATAGCTTTTTCGCGAAGCGCCTTGATTTCCTGTATTTTCTTTTTCGGAGTAATTAACAATACTCTATCATCTTCTACTACCACAAAATCATTCAGCTCATCCAGAACAACTACTTTATTGTTTTGAGTTTTAATGATATTTCCGGTAGAATTTAAAGGTAGCAATCTTCCGTTTACCATAGTATTTTGGTTTTCGTCTTGCGGTAATTCATCTTCCAACGACTTCCAGGTACCCAAATCGTTCCATTTAAACTTCGCCGGAATCACATATACACTATCAGACTTTTCCATAATAGCGTAATCTATAGAAACATTTTGGGCTTTATGATAATTTTCCTCTAAAAACTCCAGTTCTTTTTCGGTATTATAAAACTCGCTCCCTTTCTCAAAAAGCCTGAAAGTTTCGGGATGATATTTTTGAAAACTTTCTACAATAAAAGCAGCGCTCCCTATAAATATGCCCGCGTTCCAAACGTAATTGCCTTCTTCAATAAAAGTTTCTGCCTTTTTAAAAGAAGGCTTTTCGGTGAATTTCAATACCGGTTTAGCACCTTCAGCATTATCTTTTTTATATTGAATGTATCCATAACCAGTATTGGGAAAAGTAGGCTCGATTCCCAGGGTAATTAATTTATCTTCTGAAGCTACAATTTGAAAAGCTTCTTCAATATTTTCCTGAAATGCAGTATCTCCCTGAATCCAGTGGTCGCTGGGCGCCACTAAAATTAAGGCGTCTTTATTCTTCTTTTTAATCTTCAAGGCCCCCAATAAAATACTGGGAGCGGTATTCCGCATCTCGGGCTCCAGTACAATTTGATCATCCTCAACCTGCGGCAATTGCTCTTTTACAGATTCCTTATAATCTTTATGGGTAAGAATTATGATATTTTCTAAAGGCATTAGCTTCGCCAAACGATGAAAAGTAGTTTGTATAAGTGTAGATCCCACGCCCAAAATATCCTGAAATTGCTTAGGATATTGAGTAGTACTTACTGGCCAGAACCGTGAACCAATTCCACCGGCCATTAAGATTGCGTAGTGATTTGTGTTTTTCATAAAAAAAGGAATTAATTTTTGAGCAACTCTACTTCTGCATTGGGTTGAAACAAATAAATTTTACCCGTGTCTACTTCCAGACATTCGTAGCGTTTTATTCTTCTTTCCCCTTTTTTAAACGTTTTCCCATTATAGATTCTAAAAATTCCTCCAAGCGGGATTTCAAAAATATAATTTTTATCGTTCTCAGGATCAAAAGTTTTGAGCGCTACAGATAATTTTGCATCGGTATCGCTACTGGCTTTAGGATTTCTAAAATGCTGCGCAATTACTGGAAGTAATCCTGAAGGAAAAATTTCGGGCCTAATAAAAGGCAACATTAATTCCCTGAAAGTAAATTTCCACTCCTGCCCGTGGGGCTTTATTTGCCTTCCAAATTTCTCAAAAGCTAACAAATGGGCGATCTCATGAACTAAAGTAATTAAAAAACGATATTTATTTAAATTGGCATTAACCGTAATTTGTTGCGCCCCATTTGGCATTCTGCGATAATCGCCGTGCCTTGTCTTACGTTCATTTACAATTTTTAAATGAACATTATTGTCCTTTATCATTTCAAACACTGGAGAAACGGCTCGTTCTGGAATATATCTTTCAAGGATTTCTCTCATTGGCTACGGCGTACTGTTAGAAACCTGGAGCAATTTACCATTATAAAATTTATGTCCTGTAAGGCTAAAATTGGCAATATACTCGGCCATATCTTTTGCTGAAAGCGAAACTTCCAAGCCAGGAAATGCTTCTTCCAGCATTTCGGTTTGTACAGCACCAAGAGCAAGTACATTAAATGAAGGTCCCTTTTCTTTGTATTCTTCGGCTAAAAGCTCGGTTAATGTAATTACTGCCGCTTTACTGGAACTATAAGCCGAAAGTCCAGGAAATTTCACACTACCCTGTACACCGCCCATGGTACTAATATTCACCACGTGCGCATCTTTTTTCATAAAGGGCAACATTTTTTGAGTTAAACCAATTACTCCAAAAACATTGGTACTATATATCTGCTGAAATTCTTCAGCTGAAATTTTTTCAAAATCTTTATTAATAAGTGCACCGGCGTTGTTTATCAAAACATCTACCTGTTTCCATTTGGTCTCTACAAACGCTGAAACTTTTTCAAGATCTTCAGCTTTGGAAATATCGCAAGATATAGCAGTTACATTTTCTAAATTTAACTCAGAAACCGGTTTATCATTTCGGGAAAGCGCCAGTACTTTGTGCCCTTTTTCAGCAAAGAGTTTCACCATTTCGAGCCCCATCCCACGGCTGGTTCCTGTTATGACAATATGTTTCATTTCTGTAATAATCTTTTAATCTCAATTAAATAAATCTCTAAAGTATTCCTATTTCAACTATGTTGGCATTACTCCGAAAGCTGCTTGTTTAATTTTATTTCCTTTTCAGGTGTATTGGCCATTTTCAATATTCCCGGAATTACACTTTCAATCACGTTGGTCATATGTGCTAAATCAAGCTTTTCGGCTTCATCTGCAACGTGGTGATAGTAATCGTAATTAGTAAAATCGAACGTTGAAATTGTTTGTGCAGGCACATTAAATTCTTCGAAAAACGGGTAGTTATCGCTTCTTTTAAATAGATTATATTCTTTAGCCTGCGGTAAAAACCCAAGCACTTTTTCTCCAGAATATTCATTGAATTTTTCAGCGAAATTAGAGTTTTCGTAACCGGTGAGATAACCTATATAATCTTTATTATTCATTGGTACGCCAATCATTTCAAAATTGAATAAAGCGTATAAATCCAATTTATCTTCTTTAAGTTCCTGTGCGATTCTCTTTGCACCTACCAGCCCCATTTCTTCCGCAGAAAATAACACGAACATAATGCTTCGTTTATTATTATCTATTTTGGCAAATTTCTTAGCCAGCTCTACAACTGCAACCGTTCCAGCAGCATTATCGTTAGCTCCATTGGCAATAGAATCTCCTTCTATGGGTTCCTGGATTCCAATATGATCGTAATGCGCTCCCAAAACGATAAATTCATCCTTCAGCTTAGGATCATTGCCTTCCAACATTCCAACAATATTAAATCCTTCAACGCCGTTTATTTCAAAATTATGGCGATAGGTATCAAAATATTTTTGGATGCCATTCGCCTCAAAAACCTTTTCGATTCTTTGCGCGGCAAGCTCAATTCCTTCTGTACCGGTTTGTCTTCCTGCTAATTCGTTTGAAGACAAATAATTCAGTAACGCTTCAACTTCATCTTGCTGAACATTGACATTTAAACTGGTTTTTACTTCCTGGGAAGATTGAACCGCTTGTGAATTTCCGCAGGAAATAGTAAGCAGGGAAGCTGCAAGTATCGTAAAACTTAAAGTAATTTTTCTCATACCGTTAAAGATAAAAAAATCCCGCAAGTGTGCGGGATTTTAATAATTAGTTATTATAAACCTGAGTTACGCTAACATAGTTACCGGATTTTCCAGGTAAGTTTTAAGCGTTTTCAAAAAAGCAGCACCGGTTGCACCGTCTACCGTTCTGTGATCGCAGGCTAGTGTTAACTTCATTGTATTTCCAACTACAATCTCTCCATTTTTCACTACTGGTTTTTCAACGATAGTTCCTACAGAAAGAATTGCAGAGTTTGGTTGGTTAATGATACTTGTAAACTCAACAATACCAAACATTCCAAGATTAGATACGGTAAAAGTACTTCCTTCCATATCTTTTGGTTGTAACTTCTTGTTTCTGGCTTTCCCGGCAACGTCTTTTACATTATTCCCAATTTGGGTCATAGACATTTGATCGGCAAATTTTAACACAGGAACAACAAGACCCTCTTCTACGGCTACAGCAACACCCATATGAATGTGTTTAGCAATTTTCATAGATTCTCCTGTCCACTGGCTATTTACCTGCGGGTGCTTACGAAGCGCCATTGCACTGGCTTTTATCACCATATCATTAAAGGAAACCTTAACATCTGGCATTTCGTTGATCTGCTTACGAGAAGCCATTGCATTCGCCATATCCACCTCTATGGTCAAATAGTAATGTGGCGCGTTAAACTTAGATTCCCCAAGTCTCTTCGCAATAGTTTTACGCATTTGAGAGTTTTTAATCTCCTCAAAGCTTTCTTCTCCTGCAGGCACGTAAGGTTGTCGTGCAGCAGCTGTATCTTTAGCTTCCGATTTTGCTTCAGCAGGTTTTTCTGAAGGTTTATAATCTTCAATGTCTTTCTTCACGATACGGCCATTGCCGCCGCTACCTTCAACATCTGAAAGATCTATACCTTTATCTTCTGCCATTTTCTTAGCCAGTGGAGAAGCAAATATTCTTCCACCATCTTTAGATGAACCTGAAGACTTCTTTTCTGAAGACTTACTTTCTTTTTCTTCAGATTTCTCTTCTTTTTTATCGTCTTTCTTCTCTGATTTTTCTGAAGATTTCTTTTTAGATTTTCCGTCTACTGAAACATTAGAAACATCTGTTCCCTCTGGTCCAATAATCGCTAAAAGACTATCTACTTTAGCCGTTTCACCTTCTTCAAGACCAATTTTCAATAATGTGCCTTCGTAAAAAGATTCGAATTCCATCGTGGCCTTATCAGTTTCGATCTCGGCCAGGATATCTCCTTCTTCTACTTTATCACCTTCTTTCTTCAACCACGAAGCCACGGTACCTTCTTCCATGGTATCGCTTAAACGAGGCATAGTAATGATCTCTACACCTTCAGGAATTCCTCCATCGTCGCTATCGCCATCACTTTCAGCTTCATCTTCGCCCTCATCGTCATCAGAATCCGAAGTATCTTCTTCTTTATCTTTCTCGGCATCTCCGCCGCCTTTCAGTAATTCTGAAATATCTTCGCCTTCCTCTCCAATAATAGCAAGCAAAGTATCTACGGGAGCGGTTTCGCCCTCTTCAATACCTATGTGAAGTAAAGTTCCTTCATAGAAAGACTCAAACTCCATTGTAGCTTTATCGGTTTCAATTTCAGCAAGGATATCCCCTTCTTCAACTTTATCACCTTTTTGCTTTAACCACTTCGCAACAACACCTTCTTCCATGGTGTCGCTCAAACGCGGCATGTTTATTACTTCTGCCATAATTTACTGAGGTTTATGTGCTAAAAACGGATAATCTTTTTGTTCGTAAACAACATCATACATCACGTTTTTATCCGGGAAGTCTGATTCTTCTGCGAATTTCTCACATTCAGACACCTTGTCTTTAACGCGTTTGTTGATCTCTTTTATTTCATCTTCTGAAGCATACTTCTTATCCTTAATTACATTCAATACTTTAGTGATTGGATCTAATTCCTGATATTCTGCAACTTCTTCTTT
>MDTG01191616.1_pt1 | contig 10819 bp, 13 predicted proteins | sample 811421 | NCBI WGS metagenome assembly MDTG01 (sample SAMN05326645, study PRJNA326480) | marine metagenome | isolation source: seawater | place: Pacific Ocean: South East | collected 2011 | reverse complement strand
TTACAAGATAATTTTCATTCAACTTGGTGAAATTTATGAAGTTTTTGCTAAACAAATTTACCAAAGTGATATGTATGGTTTTATCGAGGTGGAAGAGTATATCTTCAATAAAGACAAACAGCTAGTGGTTGACCCTAGTTCAGAAAAATTAAAAAGTGAATTTAATAAAGTTGAACGAAGCTATTTACCCATGAACTCAATTATTCGAATTGATGAGGTTAATGAATCTGGAGAGGCAAAAATTAAAGAAAATAAAAGTGGGGTAAGTCCATTTCCATTAAATATACAACCTTCAAATAAAAAAGATTGACTTAGTCTGGCATAAAAAGATTTTTATAAAACTTTAGTTCTTCAACCGACTCTTTTATATCGCCAAGGGCTCTATGAGAGCCTTTTTTTTCATATACTTGAGCCTCATTCATCCATCTAACAGCTACTTCTTTAAATGAAGAGACATCTATATGTCTATAATTAAAATACTCTTCTAGTCTGGGCATATATTTTAATAAAAACCTTCTATCATGCGAGACTGTATTTCCGCACATTGGGGATATTTTTTCACCTACATATTTTGATATAAATTCCAATGTTTCAATTTCTGCAACTTGTTCGTTTATATCGCTTTTTATCACTTCATCAATTAACCCCGAGGAATTATGCTGATTTTGATTCCATTCATCCATCGCATCAAGAATTTCTGATGATTGATTAATAATAAGGTTAGGGCCCTCTGCAACAATATTAAGATCAGAATCTGTTATCAATGTTGCTATTTCAATAATCTTTTCTTTATCTGGGTTTAAACCAGTCATTTCAAGGTCTATCCAAATTAAATTATCTCTTGATTGTAAAGTCTTCATCTCTTTTTATAATTACCTGTTTAGTGTATTTTGTTCTTATTATGGAAAAAGTTCAAACTGGGCAAGTGATTGAATTCTATACAAATAGCTGTTTGGTAAAAACAAATTTAGGAGAATTATCATGTATGGCAATTAAAAATATAGTTGTTGGAGACTATGTTGAGCTTGAAATCATAAAAGACAGCAAAAAAATTCTGGGAAAAATTATAAAAATTAAAGATAGAGTTTCAAGTTTATCTAAAAGAGATGGGAATAAAGATAAGCTCTTTGCTGCAAACATAACTCATGTAGGAATTATTTCGACCTCAATACCAAAAACATCATCTGAGTTTTTAGATAAATGGATATTAAAATCTAAACTTTCAAAAATAGAGCCTTTTATAATAAATAATAAAATTGATATCGAATCTGAAGATGGGTATATAGAAAAGTTAAAGATATATGAGGATATCGGAATTCACATAATAAATACTTCAGCAAAATATAACGATAATATCGAAGAATTAATAAATTACTTAAAAAATAAATGTGTTCTTTTTGTAGGAAACTCAGGTGCAGGAAAGTCAACATTATCTTCAAGAATAATTGGAAAAGATATTAAAACAAATACTTTATCTAAAGATCAAGGAATGCATACAACTTCAATATCATCTTTATATGAAGTAGATCCTAATATAAAGATAATAGATTCCCCAGGTATGAGAGATATAGAACTAACCAGCTATAAGCCAGACCAAATAATAAATGGTTTTCAAGAGATTTTAGATACATCAAAAGATTGTAAATTCAATAACTGCAACCATATTAATAATGATGGTTGTAAGATCATAACTAGATTAGCTAATGGTGAAATAAGTAAAAGTAGATACAATAATTTCCTTAAATTTAGAGATAAACAATAAATGAATAAGAAAACTCATTTTGGATACAAAGAAGTTGACAAGAATGACAAAAGTAAATTTGTTGGAGATGTTTTTACTTCAGTGGCAGGGAACTACGATATTATGAATGATGCAATGTCTTTTGGAATGCATAGGTTATGGAAGAAGATACTTGTTGAGTTAGCAGCAGTTGGAGAAAAAGATGTCATCTTGGACATTGCAAGTGGCACTGGAGATATTTCAAAACTAATCTCCCAAGAATACCCAAATACTAATATCCTAATGAGTGATATTAATTATGACATGCTTAATGAAGGAAGAAATAGAGCTATTGATGAAAGCTTTTATTCAAATTGTTCTTTTTGTCAGCTAGATGGTGAGATGTTGCCTTTTAAAGAAAATACTTTTGATCTTATTACCGTTGGATTTGGTTTAAGAAATTTTACTGATAAAAACAACGGCCTTTTAGAAATGAAAAGATGTTTAAAAAAGAATGGGAAGTTGCTTATACTAGAATTTTCAAAGCCACTAAATCCATTATTTACAAAAATTTATGATTGGTATTCATTTAATATCCTTCCTAAGATTGGCTCTTTATTAGCGAATGACTCAGATAGTTATAAATATTTAGCTGAATCAATTCGGATGCATCCAGACCAAGAGCAATTAAAACAAATGATTGTTGATTCAGGTTTTGGTAGTTGCAAGTTTTACAACATCTTAAATGGGGTTGTAGCCATTCATATTGCATATAATGATTAATTTTAAAAACGTTTTTAACAAACTTTTAAAAGATATTGAAGAATCTTCTCCAAGTCTAAGAAATACATTAATAGAAATTTCTCCAATTAATTTTTGTATTAATCTAGAAGGGCATAAAAAAATTTTTATATCTCTAAATGGTGATAATTCTAATATTTCATTAAAAGAAAATGATACTCGATTTGAGATAAGTGGATCTTTAATCGAGATTATCTACATAATCGTTACAGGCAAAATTAATAAAAATCTAATAAAAGGTGATGCGGAATTAGCAATAGTTTTTTTTAGTGCAATTTATAAATCAAATATTGATTTAATATATCTGATTGACAAGTATTTTGGTAATTTACCAGCAGTATTTACATATGCTATTGTAAAGACAATTTTTAAAACTCCAGTAATATATAAAGATGATGATGAAAGAAGGTTAAGAGGGCGTTTAAGAGATATCTCAATAAGGCTTGATAGATTAGAGGCGGTTAACAAAAGATGAATTTCATTATAGTGGTATATGAACTAATAAGAATGTCGGTCATCGGCATTCAAAAAGGAATATTTTATAAGCCCAATGGGGAAAAACTTGCAATCTATTTGGAATCACTTGGTCCAATCTTTACAAAATTTGGACAATTGCTTTCCACAAGAACAGATATTCTTGATTTTGAAACTGCGAAACAGCTTGAAAAGTTAACAGATAATTGCAAACCCTTTGATGTATTAACTTTTAAACAAATTGTTGAATCAGAACTTGGAGATTCAATTGATAATATTTTTGAATCCTTTGAAGAAACTCCATTAGCAGCGGCCTCTTTAGCACAAGTTCATTCTGCGAAACTAAAAAATGGAAATGAAGTCGTAATAAAAGTTCTTCGTCCAAATATAAAGAAAAGGGTTAACAAAAATCTAAGGCTTTTAAAGGCTGCTGGAAGGATTTTTTCTTATATTTACAAAGAAAGCTATAGGTTAAAACCCAATGAGGTTATTAAAGATTATGAATCTACTATATTTAAAGAGCTAGATCTAAAGCTTGAAGCATCAAATACAAATCTTACAAGAAAGAACTTCCTTAATTCAAAAGAGCTATATATACCAGAAGTGTATTGGGAGTTTACAACTACTAAAGTAATGGTTTTGGAAAAAATTGATGGAATACCTTGTACTGATATCGCTAAAATTGAAAAACATGGTATCAATAAAAAAGATTTAGCAGAAAATGGAGTGATGATTTTTTTAAATCAAGTTTTCCGAGATAATTTTTTCCATGCAGATATGCATCCAGGAAATATATTTGTTGCAAAGAAAAATCCTGAAAATGCAGGATATATTGCTGTTGATTGTGCAATAACGGGGTCATTGTCTAATGATGAAAGATATACTCTTGCGAGAATGCTACAAGCAGTTCTTAAGCAAAACTATAAATCTCTTTCTCAGCTATTTATAAGTTCTGGCTGGGTTGATGCAGAAACAAATGACATTGAACTTGAAAATACCCTCAGAGCTTGCTGTGAGCCAATATTTGAAAAACCGTTATCTGAAATTGAATTTGGAAAGCTCTTATTATATTTATTTCAAAGCACCAGACAATATGGTTTATCCATCCAAACTTCTCTGGTTTTATTACAAAAAACACTTATACATATAGAGGGTATGGGAAGGCAAATATATCCTGATCTTGATTTTTGGGGACTCGCTGAACCATATCTTGATAGCTGGCTAAATGAACAATTCAATCCCCTAAAACTTAAAGACTATATTATAGAAAATAAAGATGAACTCTTATTCAAAGCTTCTGAGGTACCTGGAATTGTATATGAAGCCCTTGATGAATTAAGGAGTTATTCCATAAATAAAAATTCTAATAATCAAAAAATTAAAGAATTAGAAATAAAATTATCTAATCAAAAATACGTCAATAGATTAATTGGTATTGGTATAATGATTGTTATAGCTATCATAGTGGTAGTTGCATAGGAGAATTATATGGGCTTTGGTGGAATAAGCATTTGGCAATTATTAATCATTTTGGTTGTTGTTTTACTTATCTTTGGAAGTGGTAAATTGAAATCTATAGGATCTGATTTAGGTTCAAGTATAAAAGGTTTTAAAAAAGCGGTTAAAGACGAAGAATCTAAAAAAGAAGAAGACTAAAATTGTTTCAAATTGGCTTTCTCGAAATTCTAATCATTCTGATATTAGGTCTAATTATTATTGGCCCTACTAGACTTCCTATTGTTATAAAAATTGTGCTTAAGTCTTATAAAAGAATTGAAAGTAAATTTAGTATATTTAAAAAAGATATTGAAGAAGACATTGGGGCTGATGAATTAAAAAAGGATGTATTCAATGAATTAAGAATGGAAGAATTAGAAAAGACAAAAGAATCAAAAAATGACTAAAAACTCTATTTCAAATCATCTTTTAGAACTTAGATCAAGATTATTAAAGGTTATTTTTTTATTCGCTATCTTATCAATAATAGGTATCCCATTTGCAGCAGAAATATACTCTTTTATTTCAGCTCCACTTATAGAGTTGCTTCCTGATGAAAGTAGCATGATTGCAACCGAAGTTGCCTCTCCATTTATGGCGCCAATAAAATTAGTTTTATATGTCGCGCTTTTATTCTCAATGCCATGGTTGTTTTATCAAACATGGATGTTTATAGCTCCAGGTCTTTATAAAAATGAAAAGGCTTTCACTGGGCCGCTAATGCTTACAACTATTATTTTATTTTTTAGTGGAGCTGCATTTGCTTTCTTTGTTGTTTGTCCAATAATTTTTAAATTTTTTATAGGAATGGCTCCAGAATCTATTCGTGTCATGACAGATATCAATCAATATCTAAGCTTTATATTTAAACTTGTTTTTGCTTTTGGCATTGCATTTGAAATTCCAATTGCAACAATTCTTTTGGTAAAAAGTGGAATTGTCAAAAAAGAATCTTTGATTAAAGCAAGGCCTTATCTATTTATTATATTTTTAGTTATTGGGATGTTACTAACGCCACCTGATATATTTTCACAACTATTCCTGGCTATTCCAATGTATATACTTTTTGAGATTGGAGTTTTATTTGCAAGAAATAAGTAATTAGCTATTTAGATTTAATAAAGTTCTATAAAAAAACCAAGGTAATATTATCCATGGCATCTGTGATTGAAGCATTATGGTTCGATTATTAAATTCAAAAAGTATTGGATTAAAATATGGTCCAAGTGGTGATAGGGGAGCCCATGACAAAGGCTTTCCCTCTGCTAGTTGATCATGATACAAAAACATCTCTACTAAAATATTTTGACTAATACACCAGATTAATAAAACACAAAAAGCACTCCACCTCCATTCTTGAAAAATTGTTATATCTTTTCTATGAAAAACCCAGGTCAACCATACTCCTCCTAGTAAAACTGCACCTGCATCTCCCATAGAGTTCATTAGCCAATTTATATTTTTTGGAAGCCAAATATTTAGAGCTTCGGACCTTCTTATATCTACTGAATCACCATCTATCCATCCATATGTAAACCAAAGCTCCCATCCTAATGCACAAACTACTACAGCAACGATATAAAATGATGGAACCCAACTGGGCAGCTTAGATTTATTTTTAAAATAAATAAAAAGAGGTAAAAAGACTGCTAAGTATACAACTGTTATTACTCTTATCTCTTCAGATGACATTAACTATAAGCCTAATCTATGAGTCCAATTGTCATCTGATGGTCTTTCATGGCTTACTATCATCTCCACTAACTTATCTGGTGAGTCAGAAACCAATAATTCATTTAAATTAGCAGATGAAATAAATCCCTCATCTACTGCTTTATTAAACCATTTAAGAAGGTGGTCATAATAACCCTCGGTATTTAAGATACCAACAGGCTTATTAATAATTCCTAATTGATTGCTTGCCATTATCTCTGCAAGCTCATCTAAAGAACCTACACCCCCAGGAAGCACAATAAAAGCATCTGATCTGGACATAAACTCATCTTTGCGATCTAGCAAGGTATCAGAAACAACAATCTCATTCAGTCTTGGATTAGCAAGCTCTAAAGCATGCAAAGATTTCAATGATATGCCTAATACTTCAACACCATTATCAAGAGCGGTATCAGAAATAATTTTCATTAAGCCAACATTGCCTCCACCAAAAACAACATTTATACCCTTTTTGGCAATACATTCTGCAATAGACTTAGCAGCTTTAGCATATTCTGGATTTTTTCCTTCATGTGCTCCACAAAAAATTGAAATATTCTTCATAAATTAATCAAGTTTTGAAATTAAAAGTTATTGGTCCTTTATTAACTAAGGCTATTTCCATAAAGGCTCCAAATTTTCCTTCTTCAACCCTTAGAAATACTTTTTTAAATTCAGCCACAAATTCATCATACAATAATTTAGCATCTTCGGGTTTGGCTGCTTTATGAAAACTGGGTTTACTGCCTTTATTTGTTATTGCAGCAAGAGTGAATTGACTGACTATCAGTGCTTCTTCTTCAGAATCTTTTAAAGCTTTAGATGTAATCCCCTTTGATCCTTCTAATATTCTAAAGTTAATAATTTTATTTACCATGTCTTTTATGGTTTGTTGAGTATCATTTTGTTCAACACATATAAAAATTAACAAACCACTTTTTATTGAAGAATATATATTATCTCCAACTAAAACTTCAGCTTTTGAAACTCTTTGAACAGTTGCTATCAAGTTTATCTATCTTCTAATTCTTCTTCCCATTGACCAAGCGAGGCCAATTTATTCATTTCAGCTCTATGTGAAAGCTCATCTTGAGAAATGAAAATATTTTCTGGCTTTCCCCCCCAAGCTTTTAGTGAGGGAGCCTGAAGAGCCCGTCCATAAGAAAAACTTAATTTCCATGAAAAGCCTCCAATTTTATTCATAGCGTCTAGATGGGCAGTCGCTAAAACATCTGATTGCCCTCCTGAAAGAAAAGTTACTCCAGGAAGTTCAGCAGGGACATTCTTAATTAAACAGTCTAAAGTCTTTTTTGCAACCTCATCAATTCCGGCTTGATTATTATTATCCTTTCCAGATGTAACCATATTTGGTTTTAATAAAGTTCCTTTAATATTTACGCCTTTATTCTCAAGATGAATGAATAATGACTTTAATGATCTTTCGGTTGCTTTGTAACATTCTTCAATATCATGATCTCCATCCATTAAAATCTCTGGCTCAACTATTGGTACCATTCCATTGTCTTGTGCGCACTTTGCATAATCTGCAAGAGCATCCATATTTGCATCAATGCACTTATCAGTAGGAATGCCATCGCCAATATTGATTACTGCTCTCCATTTAGTAAATTTAGCTCCCATCGATGCATATTCTTTTAATCTTTCATCTAGACCATCTAAGCCAATAGTAACAGTCTCACCTGGACAATCTTCTATCGGTTGCAATCCCTTATCGACTTTAATACCAGGAAGTGCTCCTTGATTAGATATCAAATCTTTTAATAAGGTTCCATCCTTTGCAGATTGTCTTATAGTTTCATCAAAAAGTATCACGCCGCCGATATTTGATTTCATGCCTTTAGATCTAAAAAGCATTTCTCGATAATCTCTTCTATTTTCTTCTGTGGACTCGACTCCAATTGAATCGAATCTTTTTCCACAGGTGGGATTACTTTCATCTGCAGCTAAAATACCTTTCCCATCCGCAACAATAAATGATGCTATTTCTTCAAGATTTTCTAATGACATAATTATTCGTCTCCCATTTTTTTTGAATTCAAAACTTCTATTGCTGGTAAAGATTTACCTTCCATAAATTCTAAAAAAGCACCCCCTCCGGTAGAACAATATGATACATCATCTGATTTAATATATTTATTAATAGCTGACAAAGTTTCTCCACCTCCAGCCAATGAAAACCCATTAGATTTTGCAATAGCCAAAGATAAATCTTTTGTACCTGCTTCAAATAATTCATTTTCAAAAACACCAATAGGGCCATTCCAAAGAATAGTTTTTGCTTTATTTATAATATGAGAGGTTTCTTCTTCAATACATAAATCTAAAATCATTTCATTATCTTCTATATCAGTAATCAATTTTTTATTAACGTTTTTACCTTCAAAACTTTCCGAAGTAATAGCCATTTTTGGCAAGATGATTTTACCTTTATCTAAAATACTCTTTGCAATATCGACCATTGACTCCTCAACAAGAGATTTTCCTATATTTAGTCCAGATGCCAAAATAAAAGTATTCGCAATACCTCCTCCAACAACAATCTTGTCTGCAACATTATTTATATGTTTTATAAGTTCAAGTTTGGTTGACACTTTTGCCCCGCCTATAATTGCTATATATGGATTTTCATAACTCATGAGTGCTTTATTTAAAAAATCTATTTCTCTTTCAAGTAATATCCCTGCGCAAGCAATTTTTGCTTGGTCTATAGCTGAATATGTTGAGGCCTGTTCTCTATGTGCGGTGCCAAATGCATCAAAAACATAAATATCTCCCAGATTTGCTAATTTATTACCTAAATCCATATCATTAGCTTTTTCTCCCTTAAAAAACCTTATATTTTCTAAAATCTGAATATTTGATTGGCTATTAAAAATTTCTTCAGAGTCCAAGCTATCTAGAAGATCAACTTTCTTATTAAGAATTATGCCTAGAGATTCAGCAACTGGCTTCATTGAAAACTTTTCATCAAAATTTCCCTCTTCTGGCCTTCCTAGATGACTAATTAGTAAAACTTTTGTGTTGTTTTCTATAGCAAATTTAATTGTTGGAATGCATGCCATTATTCTAGAGATATCTTGAACAATACCATCTTTAATTGGAACATTCATATCCACTCTTATGACAAGATTTTTATTAGTGATATCTAAGGATGTTAAATTAATCATCTAATAATGATTTAGCCATTCTAATTACATTGCTCACTGTAAATCCAAAATGTTCCATTAATTGGCCGCCTGGTGCCGACTCCCCAAAACTTTCAATGCCTAATACTTTGTCACTCCTATTTAAAATTTTGTACCAAGAGTTTGGTTGGCTACATTCAACGACTAAAATTGGTTTATCAGAATTTAAAATTGTATTTTGATAGGCCTCTGGCATCTCAAGAAATTTATCTAAAGAGGGCATGGAAACTATATTTAATTTTATAGAATCATTTTTTAATTCTTTTGCTGCATCAAGAACTAATTGAACCTCACTCCCTGAAGCAATAATTGTTATATCTGGATCTTCATACGATTCTAATAAATAACCACCATTTTCAATATCTGCGATTTGTTCTTGAGTTCTTTGGATTGCCGAAGTTCCTTGTCTACTAAATATTAAGCAGGTTGGAACTGATTTTGATATTACAGCATCTTTCCAAGCGACAGCTGTTTCAACTAAATCGGCTGGGCGCCAACTTATTAAATTAGGAGTAGACCTTAAAGTTACCATATGTTCTATAGGCTGATGAGTTGGTCCATCTTCACCCAATGCTACTGAATCATGTGTATATACAAAAATATTGGGTAGTCCCATAAGCGCAGAGAGCCTGACTGCATTTCTTGCATAGTCAGTGAAAACTAGAAAAGTGGCCCCATATGGCCTAATTCCTCCATGCAGCACCATTCCATTCATTATGGCTGACATTCCAAATTCTCTTACTCCATAGTTGATATGATTTCCGGAAGGATTTTCATTTGAAAAAGTTGAACTTGATTCAGAAAAGGTGTTATTTGATGGCGTTAAATCTGAAGATCCTCCAATAAGTTCTGGCATTTCTTTAACAAAAAAATCTAAACAAGCTTTCGAAGCTTTTCTTGTTGCCATTGGAGAATTCTTTGAATCACAGTCCATAAGGAACTTTTTAAATTCCTTATCGAAATTCTCTGGAGTATTGCCCATGATTCTTCTAGATAACTCTTTTGATTTCTCAGGATATTTTTTTTCATAGGCTTTCATTAAATTATTCCAATCAGAATTTAAATTCTCACCAGCATCTTTAGCATCCCAAAAATTATATATTTCATCAGTTAGCTCAAAATCTGGATATTTCCAATCTAAAGCTTCTCTAGTTTTTGCAACCTCTTCATCACCTAGCGCCGCACCGTGAACATCAGCTGTTCCTGCTTTGTTTGGCGAACCATAACCAATTGTGGTTTTACAAAAAATCATTGAGGGTTTATCAATAGTTTCTTTAGCTTGAGAAATTGCTTTATTAATTTCTTCAATGTTATGGCCATCTACACAAATTGTATGCCAGCCATAACTTTCAAATCTTTTAACTGAATCATCTGTAAACCAATTTTCAATTTCACCATCAATAGAAAT
>MDTG01386647.1_pt1 | contig 10820 bp, 9 predicted proteins | sample 811421 | NCBI WGS metagenome assembly MDTG01 (sample SAMN05326645, study PRJNA326480) | marine metagenome | isolation source: seawater | place: Pacific Ocean: South East | collected 2011 | reverse complement strand
AAGGGTCACATAATATTGATAAATTGTTACCACTAATAAGTACCATTGAATTTGTAAAATATTTAATTTTCATATTTATAATATTGATGTTCCAGTTTTTAAAAATCTACCATCAGAACTTCTATCTAATCTTTGAAAATGCATCCTATTGGGTAGTTTTTTATTTTCTACAATTTTACCTTTAATTAATTTAAAACTTTTTCCAAGGCAACTTTTATTAATATTCTTTTTGTCGCTTTGAATTAAGTATCTGAGTGAAATTCTTGGTGTTTTGCTAAAATTAAGGGCAGTACCGTGTAAATTTAACCCATGGAAACAAAATAATTTTCCTGCTTTTCCATAAATATCTATCTGATTACATTTCATGTGATCACCTGTTAGATTGCTATAAAACCACTCTTTTTTATTACTACCAGGCCTTATATAGTGGGGATAATGTGTTGATCCAAATTTATAAGATCCAGCTAAAATCTTTAAAGGTGAGTCTTTCTCCCCAACATCGTCTAAATAAATATAGAAAGTTATAAATTTTTTTCCTCGTGTCATATCTTGATGATAGTCAATATTTTGGAAATATTGTACATCTTGAAATTCTCTTTTTATATATGGGTTTACGTTAGGTCTTCCAATATCTAATGTTATATCTGAAGCCCAATTTGGATGTATATGCCTTGGAACTGATCTTATTATTGATTTTTTTTTAATGAAATAATTTTTTCCAACAATTGATTCAACTGATTTTATAAAATTCTTCGATTTTTCAATAAAATCAAGATTAATATTTAAATTATATAATGCATTATGATCTTTTACGCCTGGAGAATAATTGTTAAATTTACCTTTTATTAAAAATTCTTTTTTAGATTTGTAAAAAATATTCTTATTACATGGTCTTTTACTATTGATGAACCTTTTTAATTCTAGACATTTTTTTTTGTTTAATATACTGCCAAAATCATAAAAACCATCTTTAAGAAATTTGAAATCGATTTTTTTTTTATCTGACATAATTTATTACTCTACCGCATTTTTTATTATACAAATTTTTGGCTTTATCTAATCTATAATTTTTCAAGTAAAAAGAATTTGTATATATTTTTTTATTTGATTTAGCAAAAATTGAGTTTTTATTATGTTTTTTCGGCGAGAAAACATATCTTAAAGCTAGCCTTGTTTTTTTTTGATTATCATTAATTGTTGAACCATGAAGTGTGTATCCATTAAATAAAATAGAAGTTCCATTTTTTCCTAAAATTGAAACTTCATCTGTTAAAATATGATTTCCTTTTAGATCTGAATAATAAACTTTTTTCTTATCGGAACTTACTCTGCAATAGTGAGGATAATGAGTTGCACCAAGAACATGACTTTTATCAAGCATTCTTATTGGTCCACTATTTTTATCTAATACTGAGTCTAAATAAATTAAAACTGTAGTGGCGTTTCTTAATTTCCCACCATTATCTTGATGATAATCTAATCCATTCAAGTAAGATATATTTCTGTATTCATTTTTAATATACATATTAAGTTGGGGCATACCAATATCTTTAACCTCTTCGCTAACCCATTTTGGCATAATTTTTCTTGGTAATACTTTTATCAACCACTTAGACTCTATTGAATAATCTTCTCCAAAAAAAATTTTTAGAATTTTTTGAAATTTTAAGTTTTTTTCTATAAAATCTAAATTAATACTTTTATCTAATAAAATATTATTATCATTTAATCCTGGTGTAATTTTTTTAAATCTAGTTTTTTTTTTAAAAGCGGTAAAATCTTTATAAAAAATTTTTTTTTCATTTGGAATTATCTTTTTCAATTTTTTTTGAAGTATTTTAATTTTTTTTACATCAAAAATATTTGATAAAGCAAGATAACCATCATTAACAAATTTATTTTTTTCTTTAGTATTAAGCATTTTGTTTATTAAAATTTAATCTATTTGTTAGTGTTATATCAATTTTTGTTAGTTTGTCTTTTTAAATAATTTCTAATTATTTCCTCTGGTTCTGATTTAAAAATTTTACTTAGGCTAGAAAAAACATAATCAATCTGTTTTTTTTTAATTATTAAAGATGGTGAAATTACTAAAGAATTTAAAGAATGATAGGCAAAAATATCATACTTAAAATACAAAGTATCAATTAAAGCAATTTCGAACAATCTTTTTCTAAAAAAGTATAATTTTTGATATTTTTTTTTGAACTCTTTATTACTTATAAATTTAGAGGTTATTTTACTTAGATCAAAATAAATTTTTTGTATACCTCCAACACCTTTAAGCTTCATATTAAATGAAGAGTGATCTCTTTTTAATATTTTAAATTTTGAATTAATGTGACTCTCTATTTTTTTTGCTTTTTGATTAAATTTTTCTCTTTTTAATATCTTAAGAGCTTCAATAGCCGTTACACATTCTTCACCAAAACCATTAAATGTTGTTGAGTGTAAAGTTGCGTCAATTATATTTCCATAAGCTTTGTTAAATATTTTTTTATTCATTATGCATGCGGCTATTGAAGCTTTACCACCACCCAATGATTTTGAAGTAGTTAAAATATCGGGATAAATATTATTATATCTTTGAAAATAAAATGTTGTGCCTGTTTTACACCATCCTGTATAAATTTCGTCAAAAATTAAGATTATTTTATTTTTCTTGCAAAAACTTATAATTTTTTTTAAAAAAATTTTTGTTACCGGTGTAGTTGTGCTCGCACTATAAGGTTCAATGATTAATGCAAATATATCACAATTTTTTTTATTATTTTTTTCAATCTTTTTAAAAGCTTCCAAATCATTTACTTTAAATTCTCTTTTTTTTAAAACATTTGGAAATTTAGAATTTTTTAATGGTGATGAAATAGATCCTGTTGCAACTAATTTTCCGTGAAATGAATTGTTGGAATGGAGTATAGTTTTTCTTCGACCAGAATAATATCTGTATGAAGCTTTGATCGCAGCTTCATTTGCTTCTGCACCTGAATTGCAAAAATATGATATATTCAATTTATTTTTAAAAAAACTAGCAATAGATCTACTTAATGTCGCTACATGAATCGAGAATATGTTTTTGTGAACCTCTAAATTATAATTTTGATTATATTTTCTTCGAATTTTTTGAATATCTGGATGGTTATGTCCATGGTTAAGAACACCTATGCCACCAGTTATATCAAGTATTTTTTTATTCTTAGTAAAAATAATGACTCCTTTTGCTTTTATAAAAATATCTTTATGGAAAGAAAAAAAACTTAGTTGTTCTACAAAGCCAGGATTTACATATTTTTTATAATAATTTTTTAATATATTAATGTTCATAAAATTGATTTATTTATTCGATATTTTTAAATATTTAAATAATAGATAATATATAATTTAAAATTCAATATAATATTAAATTAAATGGATTTAGAAAAAATTAAAGATAAAAAATTAATCTTAGTAGATAATTTTAATTTTCTTATTGATAACAAAATTGATTACAAAAATAGTGATGTGGTCACTTTTTTACCTAGCGATATAACTGATAAATCAGTAATTAACTTCTATTCTCTAATAAATGAAAAATTTCATAAAAACTATGAGGACAAATTAGAGACTATTACTGGGGATTTTTATAAATCTTTAGACTTTGATTTAGCTTTAAAAAAAAATATTACTCGATTGTTCTATGGAAATGTTGGAGTATTTCCTATTTTTAATGTAATTGAAAATTTACTTAGAAATAACAATACGATTAAACTCTATACTAAAGAGAAAAAAATTAACCAAATTTTTGAATTCTTCAAAGGCGATAATAATTTGAAAATTCATTTTATTAATCAATCAAAAAAAGATTTATCAAACTATTATAAAATCTCTAAATTTGATATTATAAGATTACTCCATTTTAATGAAATTATTTTTTTGTTAAAAAAAAAATTTTACCCTCCATTCAAAAAACTAGAAAAGCTAAAGAAAAATGTTTTTATTCATCTTTCATCGGAGTCAAATTTTAGAATTCTAGACTTTTATTTAAATACAAAATGGCAAAGTAAATTATTAGAGATCAATGTATCTAAAAATATTCAAAATACAAAAATTGATGATGATCCAAAAATTTTAAATATTTTAAATTCGTTAGATATAATAGTTAAAAGTCATTTTTTTAATAATAAATATTTTTACAAATATCTTGTTAATGAAAGCAAAAATTTTTTGGACGATTATAATTTTACTTATCAAAAAATTAGTAAAATTTTTGAAAATTTAAATTCAAAGTTTTATTTTTTAACAAAAATAATAAGAGGTCCTCTTGCTACAGCATTGTATGATTATGGTAAAAGAAATAATAAAAATTTCACATGGATTTCTCATCAACATGGACATGGCATTGAAATATCTAATGTTCATAAAAAATCAGAAATCACAAAAGAAGAGACTTTAGCAGATTTTCTTTTCGTTTATTCTTCTATTGGAAAAAATGAAAGAAGTAATAATAAGTTTATTAATCCTAAAATTAAAATCTCAGAAATAGGTTTCTGGAATAATAGTAAAATTATTAAAAAAATACCTAATCATAAAATAATTTACATCTCAAACTTAAATCAAGAAATTGGGCCCCATGAAATAAATATGTCCTCTTTAAATAATTATCAAAAAATAGAATTTGAAACTGAATTAATTTTAAAAGTTTTTTCTAAGTGTAAATACAAAGTATTATTTAAAGATTATCCTGGAAATAAATCCAGTGAAATAAAAAAAGATTATTTTGAAAAAATTTCGGAAAAATACAATAATGTTATTTATTTTAATAAATGGTTAAATGCTGAAAATATTTATGGTAAATCATCAATTATAATTACATCTCTTCCTACGAGTGGTATAGTTGCGGCGATTAATACTAATAAACCTTTAATATTTATAAACATAGAAAAAATGATACCACTTAAACAAGATATTAAAGATGAATTCAAAAAATTTTTTTTTTATTTTGAATATAATAAAAATTTAAATAATGAACTTTCAAATTTTCTATCAAAAGAACTTAGTGAAATTGAAAGTTTATGGCAAAGCAAAATGAGTGAACCTAGAAAAAGATTTATTAAAAAATATTTTAATATGGAACCACAAGAAAAAGTAATTAAAAAAATAAAAAAAGAAATTTCGGAAATTGTAGTTGATAGTTAAATAATAATTCTAACAATTTTTGAATTAGGTATATAAAAAAGAAGATGTATTAAATATGAAATTAAATAGTAGACATTCTAATTATCAAAATTTTTCTGAATTTACAAAAAGTTCAAATAAAAACAAAATTAATCTTGATAAATTAAGATTTAATTGGGTTCAAAAAATAATAAATACCAGTAACAAAATTTATCATATGACAGATATTGGTTCAAATCTTGGCTATATGTGTGTCAAATTTAATGAATTATTCAATATTCAATGTTTGGGATATGAATATGAAAAAGCAACTTATGTAAAAGCAAATAGCATTATCAATAAAGACTCCAAGATAAGATATTTAAATAAAGGACTTAAATTATCAACATTAAGATTATTAAAAAAAACAGATTTAATTATTCACTTAAATGTTCTTCATCATGCAGGTCACATGTATGATAAAAATTTAATTAAAAATTCAAATGATTGGAAAAAATATTCTTTAAAATATCTCAACATACTATCAAAAAAATCAAAATATTTATTTTTTCAAACTGGTAATGTAAATTATAATAAAAATTATTTTTCTAATGAAGAAACATTTATTTTATTGCCTCAAATTCTTAAATCATCAGGTTGGAATATTAAAAAAGTAGGAATGATAAATTTTTCTAAAAAAAAATTGAAATACAATTCATATAATAAAAGTGAGATTAAAAAAATTTCTAAAATTTCATGTAAAAGAGATAAAAAAAGTAAACAAGTTTTTTACTATAAAGACAAAAAATTAATTTTTAAATATAATTCTGGATTTTTACAAAGACCTCTTTTTTGGTGCCAATCAAAAAATTTTAAATGAGAAAATGTATAATATATTTAGGTGGATCAATAACTCAATCTTCAAATTTTGAATTTTTTAGAAAAAAAAAATTTTTTACAATTCTAATTGATCAAAACCCAAAATGTTATTGTAGGAAATATTCAGATATTTTTTTAAATTATTCACAAACTGATATAATAAAAATTATTATAAGATTAAAAAAAATTATATTTTCAAAAAATCTTAAAATTATTGATTGTTTTGGAGTTGCTCACTATTCTTATCCAGCTGTAAACAAAATAAAAAAAACGTTTCTAAAAAATTATAAAACAGATTATTTTCTCTTATATAAACACATTCAAAAACAAAAATTAATTAAATATAAAATTACTCCAAAATATTTAAAACTACCTACAAAAATTACATTTTCTAAAAATAAGAGCAATTATATGGATAAAATTTATAATTTTGTCAAAAATAATAACTTCAAAGCATTTATCAAACCGTCAACTACGCACCAAGGAGTTGGAATTTCAGAAATTAAAAAAGTAAATGATAAAACCTTGTTTAAAAAAAAATACTATCCAGTCATTTTAAAATCTTACAAGTATTGTAACTATTTATATATAGAACAAAAAGTTGAGGGAAGATTATTAAATCTTGATATAATAAAAAATGAAAACAACCAAGTAATTTTTCTTCCTACTATTTTTAGAGATAAAGTTATTTTTAACGATAAAAGAAAATACTTATCTGTTTTTCAATACATAAATAATGAAGATATAATTCAAAAAAACCATTTAAATAAAATAAAACAAATTTTTATTGAAAGATTTCCTAAAAAAAAAGTATTTGCTACTATAGATTGTATAATTAAACGTAATCAATTACATGTGCTTGAATTAAGTCCTCATTTCCATAATTCAAAAATGATTAAATTTTTGAATAAAGAATTTGTTTTAGATTTTTATTTTAGAGAAAAATTCTCAAACAAAATGTTTAAACATGAAAAAAAAATTAATTTAGGTGGCTATATATTTCTTTTAAATAATAATAAAGAGTCAAAAAAATTGATAAATATTGTAAAATCTAATTCTTCAAAAATACTTATTGATGAAATTGATATAAGTAGAAGAAAAAATTTTTTCAAGAAACATGCCTTCGTCAAAAAAAAATTTTTTATAATTTATTTTAAATGTAGAAACGATACTAAATTAAAATTAATTTCAAATTACTTAGAAAATAATAAAGATAAAATATATTAAATGAGAAAAAATATTTTAGTAACTTGTATCGGTGGTCTTTTTATTTTTGATTTTTTAAAATGTTTAAAAAATCAGAGCGAAATTAAGTTTAGAATAATTGGTACCGATAAAGATCCAAAGGCATATGGTAAAGTATTGGTTGATAAATTTTACAGCTCAAATGGTATTAATTCAGAAAAAAAATTTTTTGATTATTTTAAAAAGATTATTAAGAAAGAGAAAATTGATATAATATTTCCATTATCTGATAACGAAATTAGATTTTTTTTTAAATATAAAAGAGCTTTTTTAGAAATTTTTCCAAAATTAAAATTTTCTTTTTTTAAAAATGAAAATTTCGATATTTTTCTATCAAAAAAAAATTTTTATAACTTTTGCAAATACAATAAAATAAGCATAGGTGATTTTAAAATAATTACAAAATTAAATCAATTAAGCAAAAATATAAAAAAAAATAAAAAATATATTTTAAAATCAACTACTGATAGCGGAAGTAAGAATGTTTTTTTGATCAATAATAAAAGAAAGAAAGAAAGAAAAATATTAAACGATAGACAATGTTATGAATTAAATTTAAATAATTTTAAAAAATTTTATAATCCTAAAAAAAAATATATTTTATCTAATTATTATGAAGGTAATGGTTATGATGTTGATTGTTTTTCTATCAATGGAATTGTGAAAGAAATTATTATAAGAAAAAGACTAATGTTTAACAAATTTATGTATTATTCACCTGGACATAAAATAATAAAAAATTCAAAAATAAATAAATTAATTAATAGATTTATAAGATTATCAAATTATACTGGGGTAAGTGATTTTGATATTGTTGAGTCCAACGGAAAATATATTTTGATTGATACAAGTTGTCGATTCAGTGGTTCTGTAGGTATTGCAAACTTGGCTGGTGTCAATTTTCCTATTTTATTGATCAAATACTTGTTAGGATTGAAAATTAACAAAAGTGTAATTAAACACAATATGTCTATTAAGCCTTTTTTAACTTTTCAAATTTCAGAAAATGATAAAATGATAGAAAAATATATTTCAAATTTCTATGATCAAATAAAAATATGAAAAAAAAAAATTTATTAGTTTTTGCCGCACACCCTGACGATGAAGTCTTGGGATGTGGTGGTACAATTAAAAAACTCTCAAAAAAATATAATGTAATTGTTGTTTTTTTTACAACAGGTATTACATCAAGAAATTCTAATAATGAAAAAAAAAAAATAAATCAATTAAAAAAAGACTGCGGTCTATGTAATAAAATTTTAGGTACAAAAAAAATTATTTATTTTGAACTTAAAGATAACCAGTTAGATAGCTATCCAAGGCTTTTTATAATTAAGAAGATAGAAAATATTCTAAAAATATATAAACCTGAAATAGTGTTTACTCATTATTTTAGTGATTTAAATATTGACCACCAAATAGTTTCAAATTCGACTATTACAGCTTGTAGGCCAGTTGAACGAAATAAATTTTTAAAAAAAATTTTATTTTTTGAAACGTTATCAAGTACAGAATGGTCAATTGAAAGATCTTTTCAACCAAATTATTATTATGAAATTGATAATTTTCTATCTTACAAATTAAAAGCTATGAAAAAATACAAATCTGAAATACAAAAAAGTCCATTACCAAGATCTATTTCTACGATAGAATCTTTAGCAAAATTAAGAGGAAGTGAAATAAATAGAAAATTTGCAGAAGCATTTTTTCTATATAGGGAAATAAAATAATGTTATTAAATTAATAAAAAAAATTTTAATTATAAAATTTTTCCATAAACTAATTTTTTGTATCTTTTTTTTTTATAAACTACTTGAGATAAAAAAATTCCTTCTAATTTAAAATTATTTTTCTGTAATAATTTTTTACTTGATATATTTTTTTCATATATTCCAGCCTGTATTTTTTTTAATTTAAATTTTTTTTTTGCTAATTTGAAAATTTTATTAAATGCTTCTGTCATAATACCTTTGGATCTATATTTATCACTGCCAATAAAGTAAGAAATGTAAGCTGTTTTATGAATTTTATTAATTGGACCCAATTTTATATTTCCAACATGAATTTTTTTATCTTCTACAAAAATTCCATACAAAAATTCTAAATTAGATTTTTTTTTTTTTTAAAACATAATCTCTAACAGTTTTGAAAGAATGTTTAAAAAATCTCTGTTCTGTATACCTATTTACATACTCTGAATTTAGCCATCTAATATATTCTGTCGATATATTTTTTTCACTAAGCTCTTTAAGAAATATTTTCATAACTTTTTTACAGTATTATTTATAAAATAGCATATAAAACTTTATATTATAAAATTAAGTATGTATAAAAATATAGTATTTTTTTTAGATTTTCATGAAAATAGTGGTCTAGGACATTTAAATAGATGTTTAAAACTTAGAGATATTTTAAATATTAAGAATGTAACTTTTGTTACCCAAAAAAAAATTAATATAAGCAATATACACTGTATTAATAAAAATTTTGGTGACTTTATAAAAAAAAATAAAAAAAAATATGATTTAGCGATATTTGATAGTTACAAAAAAAATTATAATCATCAAAAAAATTTTAAAAAATTTGTGAATAAAATTATTGTAATTGATGATCTATGTGAAAATAAATTTTATTGTGATTATTTGATAAATTACAATCCATATGTAAAAGAAATTAGTTATAGAAATAAAGTTTTAAAAAGAACATTACTTTTTTTGGGTATAAATTATAACTTTATTTTAAAATCTAAAAACAAACCAGTTCTTCAAAATTTAAATAAAAAAAATGTTCTTATTTATTTTGGGAAAAAAAAAAGAACTTTATTAATTAGACAAATTTTATCTAGACTATCAAATATTAAAAATTACTTAAACAAAATTATAATTTTATCAAATTATCCTATTAGATCAGAAAATTTTTCAAATTTAAAAGTATTGAAAATTACAAATAAAATTAACGTTAAAAAATTAATAATTAATTCTGAAATATGCATTATCTCCGCAGGAATTATTTTGTATGAGGCGTTTAATCTAAAAAAAATTATTTTTAGTAAACCTATATCAAAAAATCAAAAACAACATTTCAATTTTTTAGAAAAAAATAATCATATTCTTAGTTTAGATAAATTAAAAAATATAACAAAAAAAAAATTAATAAAATATAAGAAAATAATAAATTACAATATTTTTTTTCCAAGAAATAATATTATTTTTAAATTAATTAAAAACCCTTTGCAAACATATAATAATAAGTCAATAAATTTAGAATATTATAATCCTAAATACCTCAATGATATTTACCTAATGCAAACAAAGGATTACAGAAAATATTATAAAAATAAAAAAAGTTTTACTATTTCAAATCATCAAAAATATTTTAAAAAAATTGAATATAATAAAAATATAAATTTTTTGATTATTAAAGTGGATAACAATTTTGCAGGTTATATAAAAACTGAAGATATTAAAAAATTAAGCATAATATCAATTGCAATAAATACTAAGTTTCAAAATCTTAAAATTGCCACTAAAATCTTAAAATTTTTGAATAATAATGATTATTTT
>MDTG01255932.1_pt1 | contig 10820 bp, 8 predicted proteins | sample 811421 | NCBI WGS metagenome assembly MDTG01 (sample SAMN05326645, study PRJNA326480) | marine metagenome | isolation source: seawater | place: Pacific Ocean: South East | collected 2011 | reverse complement strand
TGTCGGTAAAACTGAAATAGCACGCAGACTTGCTAAATTAGCTGACGCACCATTTTTAAAGGTCGAAGCAACTAAGTTTACAGAAGTTGGCTATGTTGGAAGGGATGTTGAATCGATCGTTAGAGACATTGCAGATAGCGCTCTCAACATGCTTCGCCAAAAAGAGATGAAACAAGTCGCTAGACGTGCTGAAGACGCAGCTGAAGAACGTATTTTAGATGCATTACTTCGCCCTGCAAGATCATCAGGTACAGACAAGGCAACGACTGAAGACTCATCGACCAGACAAATGTTCCGCAAAAAGTTGCGTGAAGGCGAGCTTGACGACAAAGAAATTGATATTGAAGTCAGTTCTTCGCCTGTTGGCGTAGAAATTATGGCGCCTCCTGGCATGGAAGAAATGAGTAATCAGCTTCAAAATATTTTTTCAAGCATGTCTGGCGACAAGAAGAAAACAAAAAAACTAAACATTAAAGATGCAATGAAGCGAATCCAAGATGAAGAAGCCAGTAAATTAATTAATGAAGATGACATCAAAGCCAAAGCCATTCAGGCTGTAGAGCAAAATGGCATCGTCTTTCTTGATGAAATTGATAAAGTTGCTAAACGTTCTGAGAATGCATCGTCTGATGTATCAAGAGAAGGCGTTCAAAGAGATTTATTACCTCTCATAGAGGGTTGCACCGTGAACACTAAATTAGGTGCCATTAAAACCGACCATATTTTATTTATTGCTTCAGGTGCATTTCACTTATCAAAACCATCAGACTTAATACCGGAACTACAAGGTCGCTTACCTATTCGCGTAGAGTTAAAAGCGCTAACACCTTCAGACTTCCAAAAAATACTGACCGAACCTAACGCATCACTTATTGATCAATATATCGCGCTAATGGGCACAGAAGGGCTATCTTTAAGCTTTAGTGAAGATGCGCTTGAAAAAATTGCGCATATCGCCTGGAAGGTCAACGAAAAAACTGAAAACATTGGCGCGAGAAGACTACATACAGTACTTGAACGCCTTCTTGAGCAAGTGTCGTTTGACGCAGGTGACACGCAAAAAGAAGCATTTGAAATTACAGCTGAGTATGTCACGAAACAATTAGACGAATTATCAGAAGATGAAGATCTAAGTCAGTATATTCTATAAACTGATGTAAAAAGCGCTCGAGTGAGCGCTTTTTGATTCCTCAAGCCATATCCATTTATATTAAAAAATCGATGTGACTTTATTAGATACTCTTTCCAAATAACTGCTGCTAACATTATTCGCAGATATTTTTCTAACCTTTCCCTGATACGTTGGTAAAGCTGTTCCATAAAGCCCTGTACTAAGAGTTCTAGATTCATCATTCAAGATATCATGACGAATACGAATACCTGCTGGAGCGAGTAAACTTTCCAACTCTTCTGCACGCGAACGAAGAGAGGCTCTTGTTAATTGATAGGCTTGCTCACACATCATTTTTCGTGCATTAAAACTGAATACGCTTGAGAAAAACAGGTTAGCATCATTGCGGATAGGCTCAAAAAGAATGACTTCTTTACCTGGATAATCTCGTTTAATATTTTTTAACCCCGAATTTAATCGAGAATGGACCATTGTTCTGTAGGCTTGAGATAAGACATTTGGCATTCCAGATTGCGTCAACTCATGTCTTGACATAGAACCAGAATCGACGGCCTGAGAAGCATCTATGGGAACAACAGGATTAATAGCAAAGACAATATCAGCCCCATCATCAAGTGCAACCGAGGTATGCATCCCTTTATTTAAGGTGCCATCGACATAATAGTGATCATCAACTTCAACCGGGCGATACAAGCCTGGCGATGCCATACTACACTGTATCGCCTTAGATATTTGAATATGCTGCAAACCGTCAGAACCAAACCTAACAGTCTCTCCAGATTCTAGATCGGCTGCAATCACGATCAAATTTTTGCGTAATTGTTTAAAGTCATTAGTCCGACCAATTGCATTGTAAGAACGTGCAACATATTGATGGAAGCCTTCGTTATCGAATACGCCAGAAGGTATAGCTTGAGCAAGTGCAGTGAGAGACTCTAAGACACTTTGATCGTTTGGCTGACTTAAAAAGCTCATCCATGCCTTGAGCAAAATTTTAGGTACCGCTTTAGTTCTCTGGGCATACTCAGATAATGCGGGCTTATAAAAAACCGCTGGGTGAAATGGATGTACATCTGCCTCGTTACGCACAAAAATACGACACATTTGAGCCGGCGTCATCTGGTTTGCTAAGTTTGCAGCGACAAATGAACCTGCATTTACACCTACATAGGTGTGCAAATCATTCATATCCAAGCCATCAAGAGCTTCATCAAGCGCGCGTAAAGCGCCAATTTCATAGATCCCGCCTAAAGGCCCACCGCCACCAAGCGCCAACCCAAGTTTGAGGCTTGTTTTATTTTTCAATGTCTGACTAGGCATTTATCGACCTCTTAAAACCTAAAAATATATAATCACACTATGCTTAATTTATAGAGTATTCACCCTAGAGAAAATATTAATGCTGAGTGTCTTCGAGTAGCTTCCCTGGCCGCAAATAACGGGTAAACCCTGCATTCTTTAGAGCAAGGTTTAAAGTACTTTGAATGATATAAGGCGAATCGAGCTCCAATACATTGCCCAAAAGATCCTTTGCCCACTGTAAATCAATTTCCCGAATCACTGATTTCACTTTTAAAAGGTTAGACGCATTCATAGACAATGCATCATAACCCATCGCCATTAAAAGCACGGCTCCAGCGGGGTCTCCCGCTAATTCACCACAAATGCTAAGCTGAATTGACATTTCTTTAGCATCTTTAGCAATACTATATAAAGCTCTAAGTACAGCAGGATGGAAAGAGTGATATAACGGTGCTACGCGAGGATTATTTCTGTCGACGGCAAGCAAATACTGCGTTAAGTCGTTAGAGCCCACCGAAAGAAAATCAACCCTGTCAGCAAACTCTTTAACTTGATATACCGCCCCCGGCACTTCAATCATTACACCTATCTGAGGCATAGTGACATCATAACCTTCTGCACGAATCTCATGGTATTCACGATAAATAAGGTGCAAAGCTTCTTCGATTTCATTAACACTAGAAATCATTGGCAACATAATTCTAAGATTATCCAAGCCCACACTCGCTTTGAGCATTGCTCTCATTTGAACCAAAAATATCTCAGGATGATCTAGCGTGACACGAATACCTCGCCAACCAAGAAATGGGTTTTCTTCGGTGATTGGGAAATAAGGTAAAGATTTATCACCACCGATATCCAAGGTCCTCATGGTGACGTAATTCGGTGCAAAGGCCTCTAACTGCTCACGGTAACAAGCAATCTGTTCTTGCTCACTCGGAAACCGCTCATTAATCATAAACGGTACTTCTGTTCGATATAACCCTACACCTTCGGCGCCTTGATTTATTGAGCGAACAACGTCTGTCATTAAGCCCGTATTTACCCAAGCAGAAATAGCATGACCATCGGTTGTTTCACAGGGCAAGTCTTTTAGCTTTTCAAGCCCTTGATCTAGTAATTTCTCTTCTTCGACTATTTGCCGATAATAATGTTTAAGACTTTCTGAAGGGCTAAAAAATAGCTCACCATTATATCCATCAATAATCAGATCTTTACCATCTAAACGATTAAGGGGCATATCCAAAACCCCCATAATCGTTGGAATTCCCATTGCACGAGCTAAAATTGCTACATGAGAATTACCAGAACCTTTAACAGACACCAAGCCTAACAATTTCTCTCTAGGCACTTCACCTAACATCGTAGGTGTCAGCTCATCACTCACTAAGATTGTGTTATCGGGGTAGTTAACCTGTGACTGTGAGTCTTCCTGCAAGTAAGAAAGTATTCTGCGTCCTAAGTCTTTGATATCGACAGCGCGTTCACTTAAGTAAGCGTCATTCATTAATTCAAAATGCCTAGCATATTCGCTAATGATTAACTTTAAGGATGTTTGCGCCGATTTACCCGACTCAATTCTAGACTTCACTTCTCCGGCTAGGGCATTGTCATCTAACATATTGAGATAAACATCAAACAAGGCCTGCTCTTCTGGCCTTAGCTGAGTGGATAAACGCTCACCCACTTTTTGAATATCTAAGCGGACTGCCTGAATGGCATACTCAAATAAAGCAATATCTTCTTTGATATTATCGGTGTTTCTGTCGGGAACAGCATCAAGGTCGGCCATAGGAAAGACCACAACACTATGTCCTATTGCGACGCCAGGCGCACCGGCCACACCCCGAAAAGTAATATCTTGAGCGGCTTCACCTGTAATTGTTTTCGATTCGATAACGCGGGTAATTTCAGTGTGTGCAATCACACTTGCAAGCTGAGCTGAAATGGTGACAAGAAAAGCTTCTTCTCCCTCGTCAAACTTTCTACTATTATTCGCTTGCTGAACAACAATAACACCGAGCACTTTTTTATGATGGATAATCGGCACACCCAGAAAGCTTTCGAAACGTTCTTCGCCTGTTTCAGGAAAATAGCGATAACGTTCATGCTCCTGAGCATGCTCAAGATTGATAGGCTCTTGGCGCACACCAACTAAGCCAACAAGTCCCTCTGAATAGCCTAAACTAACGCGTCCGATGGCATCTGCCTTCAGGCCTTTCGAAGCCTTAAGTATGTACCTATCTTGCTCTGGGTTTAAAAGATAAATAGAGCAAACTTGTGTCGACATTGCATCCTGAACTCGACGCACGATAATATCGAGCGCCTCATCTAAACTCGCTGCGTTATTAACTTCCTGAACAATGCTACGTAGAACACTCAGCATTCATCGACATCCTTTGGTTATGACTCACCGCTTAAACTCAACCCTAAGCTAATTACTTAAGGTAAATACCACGCTGTTTAAATAAATCAGAAGACAATTCTTTCATTGCCCGTCGGTAAACTTCTCGCTTAAAAGAAACAACTTGTCCAAGCGGGTACCAATAATTCACCCATTGCCATTGATCAAACTCAGGGTTTGTACTGGTGTTCATAGACACAGTGGAATCTGCACTCATCATGCGCAATAAATACCACTTTTGTTTTTGCCCAACACACAAAGGTAATGAGTTGTGACGAATCATTTTTTTAGGCAGCCGGTAACGCAGCCAACCTTTTGTTTTACCAACTATTTCTACGTCCGATGCCTTAAGACCCACCTCTTCATGGAGTTCTCGATATAAAGCTTCATCAGGTGTTTCACTTACTTTGATGCCACCTTGAGGAAATTGCCAGGAGTTTTGTCCGATTCGTCTTGCCCATAACACTTCATCGAATTGGTTTGCGAGAATAATTCCGACATTCAGCCTAAAGCCGTCAGAATCTATCACTGTTCAATTCCTTTAAAATTTATCTTGCCTGCATTCTTCCAGAATTTACTAATTTCAGCAAACCAAGATGCATGCAATTTATTCATATTTAAATAAATTTTAGACTAGATCAGGATTTTTTCACCTTAGTTCTGATATGCTTTTCATCTTATTCATCAATTTATTGTTTCATTAGGAGAAAGCTTGTGGCTTTGGCTATTTTTGATTTAGATAACACGCTTTTAAATGGCGATAGCGACCATGCTTGGGGCGAGTATCTTGTTGAAAAAGGCATTGTGGATGCAGACACCTACAAACAAGCTAATGATCAGTTCTTAAAAGACTACCAAACCGGTCAATTAAATATTCTAGAATACCTAGAGTTTGCCCTCAGCCCTCTAGCAAACAATGATTTAGAGACTCTTAACACTTGGAGAAAAGATTTTTTAGAGCAAAAGATTAAACCAATAATGCTTCCAAAAGCTTTTGCTTTGCTTGAAAAACATAAGAAGCAAGGCGACTTTATTTTAATCATTACCGCAACAAACCGCTTTGTAACTGAGCTAATCGCAAATGAGTTTGGTGTTGACGACCTGATTGCAACCGAACCAGAAATAATTAATAAGCGCTATACAGGAAAGGTTTCTGGCACACCCAGCTTCCAAGAAGGCAAAATTACTCGACTTCAAGAATGGCTAAAAGGCACACAGCATCAATTAGAAGGCGCTTATTTTTATAGCGATTCGCATAATGACATTCCTCTCTTAGAGCTAGTTGATTTTCCTGTTGCTGTAGACCCTGATGAACTTCTAAGGCAAAAAAGTGAACAACACGACTGGCCAATCATGTCTTTAAGAAGCAAATAGAAGAGACAAATAAGATGAACGCAGGAAGAAAAAATACGTATGTAGCTTTCTCTTTATCGGCAATTTTTTTAATGCTGATCGCCTGCACTGACCAGCCCGAAGATCCCGCACTATTAGAACCTAAGTTTGAAAAAGCACAAAAATTTAATACTGGAAACGAATCTTTAAAGAACCCTTTGTCAAATCCAGCCTCACCCCAACAAAAGCTTATTGAGTTTGTAGGCCAACTTTTTTCTGAGCTGATAAGCCATTCGAAACAGCTACAACAGCAAGTAGTTTTATTCGCAAAATCTCCTTCAGATAAGGGACTACAAGAAGCGATTTCAACATTAAAGATCACGCATAGTAGTTATACTAGCATTGATATTCTGCGCACCTGCTGCTTGTCCAATTTTTATGAAGAGCCTTTTGAAGACAAGCAAATTTCACTTCATGCTAGGCTAGATCAACACCCTCTATTACCTGGGTATCTTGATACGGTAGTGGGCTATCCATACAGTGGAATAGTGCATGCTGATATTCCTATTACAAAAGAGACGATGCTGAAAGAATTTCAACTCGGTGACCCGCATTATGTCACACTTGGCTTTCATGCCTTGGAAGTTCTGCTCAAAGGTGGCGGCATTAACAGAACAGCAAAAGGTTTTAGCGCCTTATCCAGCACAGACGATATTAGTACCGCAAAGCCAGAACTAAGGCGCACACTTTATGCAATTTTATTAGCATCCGAAATTAATAAAGATTTATCTGAATTACAGCAAACCGTTATCACAAGCCTAAAAATCAAGCTAGCAAAACAAACAACCAAGCAAAGCAAAGTTTTTGTTTCTGAATTGCAGGTAAAGCTGAACTCAGCCTTAGAAGAAACAAAAACAATACTAAAAGAAGGTGATATTTCTGTAGATCACCATTTAAATTCAAACATTCTTAACAAGAGAATCGCACTTATTGAATCACTTTTAGCGATTAGTTTTAATGACTAAAAAATGAAACCAATCAAGACCTTTACTCACACTAACCCGCATCACAAAGATCTCGACTAAAGACCAATAAACCGCTAGATTATGCTGGAAGCACTCTAACGAATATAGACTTTAGATAGTCTGTTTCAGGTATTGCCGGAATAATCGGGTGATCTGCCCCCTGTCCACCTTGCTCAATAATCTGCAATTGTTTTTCCAAGGTCTGTCCTGCAAGACTAACGGCCTTAACAAGCGCAGGTTTAGACAAATGCATTGAGCAAGAAGCCGACACCAATAAACCATCTTTAGAGAGCAAACGCATGGCCAACTGATTTAGTCTTTGGTAAGCCAATTCACCTGCTTTTTGGTCTTTTCGTCTGGGAATAAATGCTGGGGGATCAGCAATCACGACATCAAAGCGCTCATCCATTTCTTTCAGTTTTTTGCAAACTTCAAAGACATCGCCTTCTATACAATCAACTTTATCATGCACATGGTTAAGTTCAGCATTCTTAATTACATAATCAAGTGCTAATGTCGAGCTATCGACACAGGTAACGGACTCAGCACCAAATGCCGCAGCTTGTATCCCCCACCCACCGACATAGCTATAAAGATCAAGCACACGTTTACCTTTAACGTAATCTTTAAGGCGCGCACGATTCATTCGGTGATCGTAAAACCAACCGGTTTTTTGCCCTGCAATAATGGGCGCTAAAAACTTCACACCATTTTCTGTAAATTCAGCATCTTCTATGTCACCACCTTTCGCGATTTCAACGTAAGACTCCAAACCTTCTGGCCCACGCATTTTGCCGTTATTTTTAAAAATAATATGTTTGGGACGGCAGACTTTCTCTAGGGCTGAAATGATTTCTGATTTTAGTAATTCCATCCCGACCGAAGATATTTGCACAACATAATCATCCTCAAAACGGTCAATAACTAAACCTGGTAAGCGATCACTGTCTCCAAAAACTAAACGATAACATGGCTCTGAAAAGGCATTTTGTCGCAGGGAAAGTGCTATATTCAAACGATGCACGATCAATGACTGATCCATTAACTGCTTTGGGTCTCGACTAATAACTCTTCCGGCAATCAATGAAAAGGGAGACATAAACGCCGTACCAATAACTTTCTCTGCGCTGGTTTTTATTTGAACTTGCTCACCCGGTTCAAATGATTTCAATGGCGTCTGACGAACATTGATTTCATTACTATAGATCCACAAATGACCTTGTTTTAAGCGTTTTTCGGCGCCTTTGTTTAATTGTACAAATTTCATAATAATCCTCATTTAATGCTTACGCGCCTTCATATTTTGGAGCGAAGTATAACAACTCAGATACAAACTCGTGCATTTATTTCACATAAAAACGATAGCGCTTTAGCCAAACAGACCTACAATTATAGACATTGTTATTAAATATATGCTGCATGGAGCCTTTGGAAATGCCCAACCAACTTTCTCAAGAACAGGTATCTCAAATACTTCAAGGAATCTTCGTTCCACCACAACCACAAATTCTTGTGGATTTACAAATGGAGCAAATTTTACCTGAGCCGGATATTATTAGAATTGCCAATTTAATTGCTAAAGATGTCGGTTTATCTGGCACTATGCTTAAGTTTGTTAATTCCCCGTTTTATGGTCTGAGCAATAAAATATCCTCTATCGAGCAAGCCGTGTCTCTGCTCGGTATTAACACTGTTATCAACATTCTCAACGGATTGGCCATCAAAGGGCAAATGTCTGATGAAAATATCATGGAACTCACATCTTTTTGGGATACAGCGAATGACATTGCCATGGTGTGTGCAACAGTCGCTAAGAAAGTAGGCTTCCCAAACCCAGACGAAGCATACACATTAGGTTTATTCCATAATGCCGGCATTCCTTTAATGATGAAACGCTTCGATAACTATTTATCAGAGCTCGTTAATGCCTATGGAAGTGACCACGAACGCATCATTGACTATGAAAATGAGAAATTTAATACCAACCACTGTGTAGTAGGTTATTACACAGCTAAATCTTGGAACCTGCCTATTCATATTTGCTTGGTGATCGCTGAGCATCATAATTCTTTACAAATATTCCAAACAAAAGACGGCAGAAATCAGTTACAGAAAACCCTACTTGCTATCTTAAAAGTAGCTGAGCATATATGCGGCAATTTCAGCGTTTTAGGTAAACAAGATGTAGACACAGAATGGGAGCAAAGTGAAAAAGATATTCTTGAACATTTAGGCTTAACAAGCTACGACTTAGACGACTTAAAAGAAGCATTCATTGCTATGGGCGTCACTGTTTATTAGCAAAAAGCCTTTGTAAATACATTACAAAGGCTTTCCTATAACAGACATGAAAAACTATTAATTACACCAGCTAGCCTGAGAAAGAAACATCCAACTCTCTTGCCGCCTTCACATCATCCAAGCGTCTTACTGGCTGAGTAACAGGCGCGCCCTTGACTATTTCTGGCGAATTTTCTGCTTCTTTCTGAATCGCAATCATTGCTTCAACAAAGCCTTCCAATTCATCAATAGACTCTGTTTCAGTAGGTTCGATTAAAAAGCATTCTGGAATCAATAATGGAAAATAGGTTGTCGGCGCATGATAACCGTAATCAAGCAAGCGCTTTGCAAAATCCATGGCATTTACACCTAGATTTTTTGCTTGTTTGCTTAAAGTGATAATGAATTCATGCGTAGCGCGTCGATCTTTATAAGCGAGCTCAAAACCAGCATTCTTCATAAGAATAGCCATATAGTTTGCATTTAATGTTGAGAACTCACCCACTCGGTGCAAACCTTCTCGGCCTAGTAATATGGCATAAATATACGCCCTAAGAATAATCCCTGCATTCCCCATAAAGGCACTCAAACGACCGATAGACTCAGGTAAATCATCCTGCCCTAACCAATGATAGCGTTTGGCCCCTGACTCATCTTCATCACACCCGACAATTGGAGTAGGAAGAAATGGTAATAGACGCTTACCAACCGCGACAGGGCCTGAACCAGGACCACCACCACCATGAGGTGTTGCGAAAGTTTTATGTAAGTTCATATGCAACACGTCGAACCCCATATCGCCTGGTCGTACCTGCCCCAATATGGCGTTTAAATTTGCGCCATCATAATAAAGCAGACCACCGGCATCATGAACAGTTGTTGCTATTTCTTCTATTTGTCGCTCAAACACGCCGCATGTAGAAGGGTTAGTCATCATAATACCCGCTGTCTGCGGACCAACGGCTGCTTTTAAGGCATCAAGGTCAACATCACCATTCGCCAAGACTGGAATTTCTTTCACTTTATAGCCGCACATAACTGCCGTAGCAGGGTTAGTTCCATGCGCCGCTTCTGGCACGATAATTTCAGTTCTGGCGTGATCATTACGACTTTCATGATAAGCTTTAATCATGGCAACACCCGCAAATTCACCTTGTGCACCCGCCATCGGACACAAAGACACACCAGCCATACCTGTTACTTCTTTCAGTATGTTCTGCAAGTCATACACACAAGCCAAATAACCTTGGCTATGTGATTCTGGTGCCAGAGGATGTCGGTTGATAAAACCTGGCAAAGCCGCTGCACGCTGAGCACCTTTAGGATTGTACTTCATGGTACAAGA
>MDTG01172636.1_pt1 | contig 10820 bp, 11 predicted proteins | sample 811421 | NCBI WGS metagenome assembly MDTG01 (sample SAMN05326645, study PRJNA326480) | marine metagenome | isolation source: seawater | place: Pacific Ocean: South East | collected 2011 | reverse complement strand
TGGTTTCATTTTATAAAGCTGTCGCATTCCAGAATCTCTCAAAAGATCCAATGCATAACTAAACGCTTTTAATGGTTTCCCTTCGGCCGACTTTAAAGGTATACTCATTTCAATAGTCACTGTTTCACCCGAACTACTTGGAGAAACATTCGCTGCCTTCACAGATTTTGTATCTGCCCAATTCTGAATGTAATCTACAAGCATTTCTCCTCCGATCTCAGTACCATACATGTCCCAGCACTCATAGTCTATCGCATCTTCTCCAACTTGGATTTCAACAACTACTTCTCGCCCATTTTGAACATATTTATTAAATACACCGAGCATATCATTTTCTAATTCATTTATATAAGCTAAAACCCTCTCAGCAACTAGATCAGATTCAACACCACTATTAGGAACTCCTGCGCCACCAGCATTGGCCACGTTTTTATTTGAGTACGAATCAATCGCCGTAATTGAGAATCTTGAAACTTGTTTTCTGCCTAGTCCTGCAGGGTCGATTTTAAAATCTAAATACAAATTAATATCAGGTGCAACTGCCAAGGCAAGTTCATCAAGAGCACTAATTACCCTGCCTGCAATTTTATTGCGCTCAAGTTTGGCATTAATGGCCTTGATCTCCTGTGCCATGTCAGTTAGTTCAAATCCCCTCTCGGCGAAAATACCGCCTACTTTATTGATAATTTCAACTAATATTGGATCACTTTGAAATGCTTGTGCATACTCAAAAGTCTTTTGAACAGCCCCGTCCTCGTCTTCTTCAGTTACATAATTGTTCTCAATCATCCAAGGATCCGAAGGAACAATCATGATTTTAGGTTTTATGGCCTGACTAAAAATAGGCAAAACCACAAGCGATAAAATCGCGGTTATTATAGTTTTCATTTTATTAATTTTAAAATTAATCAAAAGCGGAACTCATTCCTTTTCTTATTCCGTCTTTCTCCAACTTTCTTGAGAGAGCATCTCTCCGAACCGTTACATCCATTGACATCTCATACCCCTTTCCCATTTTAACGATATCCATGCTAGACTGACTTGAAAGGGAGATAAACTGAGCAAATTTTCCTCCGCGGAAAAAATCGTCAAAGTAAGCAGAATGCTGCTCATAGGCGTCTTCACTTAGAAGAGGTGGTTGATTAGCACAACCAGTAGATTTAGTTCCGGGAATACCATTAAATATAACGGTAAAAATCGCGCCTCTTTTAATTTTCGCATAATCTTCTTGCTTTACTTTACGCTTTTTCTTGAAGCTGAAGACTTTTAGAACTTGAACTTGATCTGCTCCAGTTCCAAGGCATTCAACTTGTGCATTATATTCAGATTTGAGATCCTTATATTTTTTCTGGGAAAAGACCGTTCCACAGATAAGCAGAGCGGCTACAAACAATATATTTTTCATTTATATATAATTTTAAAAGTTAAATCTTAAAGCTCCTCCAATGTATAGCTCATTTTCATAGATTGTTGGAGTAACATCTACTCCACCTACTGCCTCTACTGCATCGTCTAAATCATACATATAAGTTACCTCCGGCATCAACTGGATACTTGGACCAAGTTTAATAATAACTCGAAGACCGCCTGCAGCATAGTTAGCAAGTATCTCTGATTCATTACCCGCCTCATCAACAATCGATGCTGTTACAGCATATTGAGCAAACGGTGCTAAGGCAAACATTCTACCTAAATTAAAATTTTTCTGAATCCCTGCTGCTGCAATGTAACCGTTCAAAGGATCAATTTCTACATTGTTATATTCGTCAATCTGGATAAATTCAGCCTCAGCGTAAATAAATAAATTTGGTACACCAACAAATTTTCCAGCTCTATAGTCGATTCTAACCCCTGGATTGGCACGATAAAATCCCGAAATTCCAACTCCATAATCTGGAGCTTCCATGGCGATATATCCGGTACGTGTTTTTTTACCTCCATCACCGTACAACTTTGTTCGCTCAACCTGAGCATCAGGATTTGCAACTAAATCCACATCAGTATTTCCAACTTTTTTAACTCTATCGATACCTTTACGGACCAAGATCATCTTTCTAGTCTCAGGGTCTCTTTGTTTTTCGTAAGAAAAATATCGATCATCAACTTTCAAACCTTCCTTAGAGCCTAGAGCGATAAGCATTTTCTCTTCAACCTTTGCGCGAGTTTGAAAATCTTCAACTCCTTTGCTGGCCTCTTTAATAGCAGTATTCAGGACAGAGGTGTTGAATTCAACAGCTGGCATTGCAACTATCTTTCCTTTATTTGCTGCATTAATGCTGGCAATCGCCGCCGCATCATAACCTACTGCAGGAACTTTAGATACAGATGAGAAAATTTTCTGAACCGGAAAAGTTGACCCGGATACTTTACTAAAATCACTTCCATAGTTTGAATAGAATTGATTAATTTGACCTTGGGCATCAACAGCAACTCCATTTTCGTCTTCATATTCCCCAATGTAAACTTTGTAAACAGATGTCGCAACTTTTGAGGTATACGTTGTGTTACCTTTATCATTTGTCGAAGTTGTAATATTTGTTGGAGAAATCACGATTACGTAATTATTTTCAACTAACGGTTCTATTAAAAGAGATTTGGCGTTGTCATCAAGACCTCCAGATAGATTTTTTAAAACATCTCTTTGTGCTTCAGTCATTGAGTTTTTGGATCTATCGAGAACTTTTGCTTCATTCATAGTTCCGTTTTCAACATAAAAAAACTGTGCATTGGCTTGGCCTGAGATGGAGGCAACATATGCCGCAACTTCTTTGTCATACGCATCAGAATCAAAATCTGCGTAGGAAAAACTGAATGATCCGCTGTTCGATGAAATAGCGAAATTATCAAATTTCGATGGCTTGTCAACTGAATTCAAGTCTATAGGATTTACTCCTGAAAAGTTCATTGTTGTTATAACTACTCCTGGGCGAAGGAAATCTGAGCTAGTTTCTCCCCCTCCAGCAGTGTTTTGAATTTGAGCTACCACCCCTAGGCTGGAAAACAAGAGGGTAACTAATAAGAAAGCAGATTTTTTCATGATAAAATAAATTAGTTATGATTTTTAAGCCTGGAAATTAACAAAAGAAAGCGAGAGATGAATAAAACATGGTGTAAAAATTATTAGATACTATAAGATCTAGTATTTTTATTGATTAATTATTTCTAGGAAACATTTTTTTATTTAATTTCCAGAAAATATAAATATCAAAAGTAAGTAGATTGGATTCAGTGCGACCGAAAATATTGAAATGCCCTTCATGTGGCGACCAAATAACTGCGTTAACCCGTACTTGTCCCTCTTGTGATTTTGTCATTGAAAATACTGAAGCGACATCAGGTAATAATGAATTAGAAAATCTTATTGCTTCAATTGAAGACGTATTAGTAGATCTAAAGTCAAATCCGTCGAAATCATTTTTACAATCATTAGGAAGCAATCTTTATATATCAGGATTCCTTTTCTTGTTTTTAGGTTTAGTATCAAAATCAGACATGCCAGAGAGTATTATACCTAAAATACTTGCCCTGGGCGGGCTGATCATGATAGTAATCTATGGTCCAAAACAACTTTTAAGCTTAATTAAAAATAGATCTCGCTCCGGCGGAAACAATATTGATAACCAAAAAGCTCTTCTCAAAAAGTATACAAGAAAGGCTGAGACCTTGTTTGGAGCCAATAGGAAAGTCAGGGACCTTCTTCAAGAATTTGAAACAGAAATTTCCGTCCTAACAGCGCGCAGTAAAAAAGCCAAAATATTGGAATACGGTTGGTATGGATTACTTTTGTTATTGATTGTAATATTTATTGCCATCTAACGTAAAATTGAAATTTAGAAAATGGGATTATTTGGAAAAAGTAAAGAGGGTGGATTTATGGACGTCATCAGGTGTGACGAGCCTGAGTATCTTGTTTGGAAATGGAGACCGTCTGGAGAAGCGCTAAGCACTAAAAAAGAAAATGCCATCCGATACGGGAGTAGCCTTCGAGTTAAAGATGGCGAGCTAGCCGTATTTGTTTATAAGAATAAAAAAGACGGAGTCCTTCAGGATTTTATTGAGGGGCCTTACGATCAGACAATCAAAACAAAGAATTTTCCTGTTTTAACTAGTATTGTCGGCTTAGCATTTGGTGGAGAATCACCTTTTCAAGCTGAGATTTATTTTATGAATCTTTCAGGAAATATTCAATTGAAATTTGGCATACCACAGTTTGATATTTTTGATTTTAGACATCCCGATTTTGGAGTTCCAGTTATGGTTAGAGGAACTGCTACATTCAATATTACGGATTACAAAAACTTCATTAAACTTAATCGATTAATCGATTTTGACTTAGATAGTTTCAAGGCGCAAATTAAGGATACTGTGGTAAGAAAGGCAAAAAGTATTGTTTTATCTAAGTGTGATAACGATCAAATTCCTGTAGTGCAAATAGAGAGAAAAATTGATGTGATAAGTGAAGCGGTTGAAAATAAACTATCTGACATCATGAAAGACGATTTCGGTGTAAATCTCAAACGTTTTGATTTTAATGCTGTCGAAATTGATAAAGAATCTGAGGGATACATAGAGTTAAAACGTATTACTGCAGATGAAAGCTCCAAAACCATAGCCGCTGCTGGTGATGTTAACCGAAAAAATATTGCCGACCAACAAAGAATAAATGCTGATAACATGGAGGAGGCATTAAGAATTCAAAGAGAAGAAGCTCAACGTGCTCAAAAACTTCAAACCGAATCTGGGTTCATAGCTGCTCATCAAATGAACCTTCAAGCTGACGTGGCCAAAACCGCCGCAGATAGTATGGGTAAAATGGGTTCTGGTGCCGGAGGTGCAGGAGGTGCGGGAGGCGGAATGATGGATCCTGGTTCAATGATGGCCAGCATGGCAATGGGTGGCGCTGTTGGTTCAGGAATGGCTGGTATGATGGGTAATATGATGCAAGGTATGAATGATCCAAAACAATCACCACCACCAGCCCCAAATGTTCAATATAGCATTTCACAAAATGGACAACAAAGTGGCCCTTTCTCATATAATGAGCTACAAATGCTTGTAACTCAGGGGAAATTAACTAAAGAAACATATGTCTGGAAGCAAGGGATGAGCGATTGGGTTTTCGCTGGTCAAGTAAATGAGCTCAGTAGTCTATTTGCGGTGGCACCACCACCACCGCCACCACCTGGACCGCCGGCTCCACCACCAGCACCAACAGGGCCGCCAGCACCGCCTAAAAAATCAGAATAACCAAAAATTAAACCTATGGATGATTCACATTTTTTTTCAATTGACCGACTCATAGAGTTTGGCATGGGGATGGCCATCGCTCAACAAATGGTTGGATCAATGAACAATGCATTTCAGAACATGGCAACCCCAGGGGTCGATACAATGCACCAAGGGACTGCTGGTATCAATGATCAATTTTATTATGCCATGATTAAAGATAAGCAGGTGGGGCCACTTTCTTTGAAAGATTTATGTGATCTAATCAATAAAAAAGAAATCTTCAACGAAACCTACCTATGGAATCCGTCATTAACTGGATGGAAAATGGCAGAACAAATTCCTGAAATAGTTCGCTTGGTCGCCATGACTCCTCCACCTTTTAATAAGTAGAATTATGAGCTTTGATATTCCTAAATTATCCTTTTCAATTATTGTCTCTGGTTTAATTTCTTATGGATTTTACACATTTAACAGCCTTGACCAAAACGTATTAATTGCGACAATATCATTTGTCACCCTTTCACTTTGTTTTACTATTTTGACTGCTGTTTCATTTAATGATTCCCGAGACAAAGTCAATCTAAGGGTAATATCAATGATATTTTTATTGTTATTTTTTGTGTCCTTGTTAGTGGTAAATAATATTTATTTCACAACTACCAGTTTAATTATAATTTTTGGACTTGCCGTTTCGATTTATTTATACCTGATTTACTCGCTAAGTCAATAAATTTATTAATTGAAGTATTTACTCTATCCAAAAATCAGAGTCAGAAATAATAACCTAAAACGAAATATTCTTTTTCTATTATCATAATTATCGCACTTGGGTTGCTCAAGACTTTTTTCCTTCTTAATTTAGTCAAAAAAAAGCGCTATGATTGCAAGAACCAATGTTGAGGACCGCTTAAAAAAGCGACGCTCGCGAGAAATTACGGAAGGAGATCTTCTAGCTGAAATCAAAAACCTATTAAGCCAAGATACTCTCCAAGAAAAATCGGTAATAAGTAAACTCCATTCAGCCAGTGGCAAGTGCCACAATTCCTTTGATCTTGATTTACTAGTTACAGATCGGATTTATCATTTAGAACACATCAAGACCATTTGTATTGATTATCGACTACGATTTTTGGATAGCAAATTGTTCAAAGGAACTATTCCATACGAGGCGATTATGAAAATCAAACAACTTGAAAAAGAACATGATACCGTGGTTGACGGATTTAAAATCATGGCTCCTAGTAAAATGTTTAAACTTGAAAATTACGATGACCCTCTCCTTTTCGCCCCAATTGGCAACGATTACTATTATTTGATCCATAAATGGGGAAATGACTTAAGCCCGTTTCGTAAACTTACCGTTTTGCCCTTTAAAAGCTTTGAAAATTTGATGGTTTTGACAGTATTAGTTAGTTTTATTGCTTCCTTTTTGGTGCCTAAAGGTTTGTTCAGTATTGAAACTACAGGTGTTCAATTTTTATTAATCTTCTTATTCATGTTTAAGTCAGTTGCAGCTGTTGTCTTGTACTACGGCTTTGCCTCTGGCAAAAACTTCAATACTGCTATCTGGAATAGCAAGTATTCTAATACCTGATTGAAAAATAGGGGCTGAAAAAGTCCTAAGAAAGAGAAATGTGGCTAAAGACTTATGCACTAAAGCCTTTTGAATCTGCACGCAGGTGTCAATTATCTTAAACATTTCGTAGGATACGGTTAAAATAATGTAACCTACACTTCTCTTTTTTATAGAAAATGTTAACTTTGCGTTACATTTCAATTCAAAACCAACAAAAATAATGGAGTCAGAACTCATTATACCAATACTCGGTATGCTTACCGGTATTATAATTCCAATAGCAGTTTTCATATGGCAATACAAAGAAGAGCAAGGTAAGCGCGAAGCCGTACTTGAGATCACTAAAAATTTAGGGGATACGCCTAAAATCGAAGAATTGTTGCGCATCTTTGACGAACGAAAAAAAGCACCCATTGATTATAGAAGAAATGGCGTAATCACCCTATTTGTAGGTCTTGGCTTATTTGCATTAGGCTATTTTGCCTTAGGAAACATCTTAAAAGGTGTAGGTGCTTTAGTCGGGCTGATTGGCGTAGGAACAATAATTGCGGGTTATCTATATCCTAATACAGGAGAAGAATTAACCGATGCAGTCGAAGAATTTGAAAAAAAGTAGGTATGGGTAAAAACCATGATAAGCTTTTAAACAACCTAGAAGAATTCAGAAAATCAGCAGGAATGACCCAACAAGAGTTATCTGTAAAAGCAGAAGTCTCACGAAAAAGCATAAATGCTATTGAAAATGGCGTATATGTCCCCTCCACGGTTTTAGCACTGAAAATATCTAAAACACTCTGTTGTCGAGTAGAAGATTTGTTCTTATTGCCTTAGCTTGAGGTCAGACCCTTTTTATTTTGAATGATTATATTTAATTTACAAGCAACAATATGTTTATATAATCAATATCTCTATTCAAATGAAAAACTTTAAAACTGTCCTTTTGGTTACATTAGTTTTGGACATCCTGCAATTAATACCGATTTTTCTCGCCACGATGGGTGGAAATATTAAAGATCAATTCATCAGTGATTTTGGCATTGAGGGACTGGCCAATAGCGTGCAAGGGATTGCTGTATTGGACATCATGCTCTATGTATTTACCTTCATCTTTTTAGGAGTAATCGTATCTGTGGTTTATACTTTAAAATTAAAAACATTAGAAGGATTAAAATCAGCATGCTTTATCCTTTTTATAATTCACTTATTCTGGACACTTCCAGACTTTATTACACTAATTATTGGAGGATCAGCTCATCCACCAATAATTATTATGATTATTAGTTTAGTCCCAGTTCTGGGATTATATTATGTCTCTCAAAGAGGAGAACTTAGCGCTTAATCTAGGACTGCACTCTTTATAAAATTGAACGACCGCCATTAATAAAGCGGTCGTTTTTTATCTAACATAAAATGAATCTTACGACAAAATCATTTATACGTGAATGATTAGATTTTAAATATTTACATTATCTATGGAGCCAAAATTTTCATGAATTCATCGGCGAGCAATTGGTTGCCTTTTGTATTTAAATGAACACCGTCATAGGTCAATATCCCCTTATATTGATTGCCTTTATTTTCGCGTATTAAATAGTCTTTGAAAAGCTGTCGAAGATCAATAATTTCGACTTGATAGTCCTTGGATACTCGCGCTACAACCTCTGAAAAAAAATCCAAATCCTGATTCATGAGAAAAGGAGTGCTCGGAGGAGCCTCCACTATTTTTTCTTTCCAATTAGTGAAATCCTCTCCAATAACCGTTGGCGTGCATAACACAATACGAATCCCCATCTTTTTGATATTACTTACTATCTTTCTCAAGCCCTTTTCGTAAATATCAATGTCAGATCCAGAACCAATTTGATACTTGTGCCAGACATCATTGATTCCAATATATATAAAAACTATATCCGGCTCTAATAAAAGGACATCAGATTCATACCGCAACAACAGATCAGCGATTTTATCGCCACTAACTCCCTTGTTGATAAAATCAAAACTTGAAGGCATCCGCTCTCTCATAATGGCTAAGAAGCCCCTATAAGTCCCCTCAAGGCCACTAGAATCAGCTAATTCAGTTATAGAATCTCCTAAAAAAATGACCTTAGTTTTTTGATCACAAGAACTCATTAAAATGATAAGAATTAAGGCTACTTTTTTTAACATTAATTATAGATTACTGGATTAGAATTGTCTCTCTAATCCTTTTAAAAATTTATTAGCCACATCCTCATTGAAACGACCATTATCGCTATCCCAATGTAATGTCTTGTTTGGAAAACGCTCAGCGACTACTCCTAGCAATATGGTTTCTGTCAATCGAGCGGCATAGGAGAAAGGTGCTGATGTATCATTTTGTCCCATACAAGCATCAATAAACTCAAAATAGTGCTTGGGTGCATCTCTGTTATAATCATTTACCGTCAACCCTAATGTACTATTTGGATCATATTTTTGAATGTCAATATCTCGATACTCATTATTGACAATTAGTTTAGGTGATTCCATAAAATGAGGTAATAGTAAACGACCTTTTTCGCCGATAAACATGGCTCCTTGTGCAGGAAGCTCATCCCTCCTCGGTAGCTTAAGGAAATTATTTATTTTAGGAGCTCCCTTCCCATCATACCAAATCCATTTAAAATCTTTAGTTGTGTACTTGGTGCCTGGAAAGGTAAACACAACCTTGTTTTTTTCAGGATGACCAAAACCATTTGGTTTTCGACATTTGGCCTTAATTGTTTTTGGCACATCCAGGTTCAAAGCATTATATGGCGTATCAAAAATATGGACCCCCATATCACCAAGGGTACCACAACCAAAATCAAGTAATTTTCGCCAATTCCCCCGGTGGTAAACACCCTCTTTATAAGGTCGATAGGAAGCAGTGCCGAGCCATAAATTCCAATCCATAGTCTCAGGAATTGTATCTTTTCCTTGAACCATAGGCCCATCATATCCCCAATTCTTCGGTGACCATGCAATAACGCGACTCACTTTACCTATAATACCAGATTGAATAAGTAGTGTTGCTAACTTATAGTCATAAAACGAATGTACTTGAATCCCCATTTGAGTCACTATATTTTTCTCTCGAGCCATTTTGCTCATAGCACGCACCTCCGAAACATTATGAGCTAATGGTTTTTGACAATAAACAGGCTTATTCATTCTCATCGCCATTAGAGATGGAGGCGCATGTGAATGGTCTGGTGTTGAGACAACCACAGCGTCAATCTCGTGTTCTAACTCACGTAACATTACTCGGTAGTCTTTATATATTTTAGCATCCGGATAAAGTTTGCTGGCATTCATTAAGGCCTCTGAATCCACATCACATAATGCGGAAATCTTAGTGTTTGGATGAGACGCAATTGACGACAAATCCGACAGTCCCATACCGCCTACCCCTACATGTGCCGTTCGGAGTTTTTTTGAATTCCATGAGAATGCCATAAGAGGTCTCGGAATAATTACAGAGGACACCGCAGCTAAAGATATTTTGAGAAATTTTCTTTTCTTCACGGCTAATATGATTTACAATTTTTTGATTTTGATATTACGAAAGGATAAACTGCTACCATGATCTTGAAGTCCGATAAAACCAGATTTGAATTTTCCATAATCTGGCGCCCCATCCCACTTGCCTGAACTTTTACGATCATGCCAATCATCAGACCACGGAACAAAGGAGACTAATTTGATGCCATTTAACCAATATTCCACGCGTTTCATGGTAAATATAATTCTACTGCTATTCCATTGACCTGCAGGATTTAATACTTTATTCATTTCATTTGCAGGATACATAGCGTAGTCCGCTGCTGTTTTTTGCCAAGCTTGAAGTTCGGCTGGATTTTTTGCGCCAAACTGACTATTATATTCAATCAAATCATGAATTCTAGCATAATTGGCATCGTCAATGAGTTGATACTCTGGAGCAACTTCATGCGGACCACTATAACCCTCCTTAATGTGATAAAAAATTCCACTATTCCCCCCTACCGGAATATTC
>MDTG01396532.1_pt1 | contig 10821 bp, 8 predicted proteins | sample 811421 | NCBI WGS metagenome assembly MDTG01 (sample SAMN05326645, study PRJNA326480) | marine metagenome | isolation source: seawater | place: Pacific Ocean: South East | collected 2011 | reverse complement strand
GTCTCCATTTGAAAACAAATATTTAGAAGTATCAAGTTGTAGTAATTTTTTATCTTTTCAAGCAAGAAGAGGGGGTATAAAATACAGACAAAATGCAAATCAGAAATTAGATTATGTTCATACTTTAAATGGTTCGGGCTTAGCGACTCCTAGATTGATGGTTGCGATATTAGAATCTTATCAGAATAAGGATGGCACAGTTTCTGTTCCTGAAATCCTTCATGATTACACAAAAATAAAAAATATTAAATAAAAAATGATAAAAGATTTATGGCTTTTTATAAATATTGGAATTTCTACGTTTATTTTTTCAATACTTGTAATTATAATTGGTTTATTTGATAAAAGTAAAAAATATACGGGTTTTGCAATTCAGTTGTGGTCTAAATGGATACTTTCTGCTAGTTTTATCGATTACAAAATCAAGGGCTTAAAAAATATAGAAGATGAAGAAAATTATATTTTTATTAGCAATCATCAGTCAGCTATGGACGTAGTATTGACATTTGCATTAATACCAAAGCCAATATCTTTTTTTACTAAAAAAGAATTATTTTATGTACCATTATTCGGATGGGCTATGAAAATGGCGGGAATGGTTGAAGTAGATAGGAAAAATAAAGAAAAATCGAAGCTATGTGTGGATTCAGCTATTTCAAAATATAATAAAACAAATTTATCTTTTCTTATCTATCCTGAAGGAACAAGAACTAGTTATGAAAAATTAAATGAATTTAAAAAAGGTGGTTTTATCTTTTCTATTAAAGCAAAGTCTAAGATTATACCATTAACATTAGTCTATACTAATAAAAATTCGAATTTTAGAAGAAATGTAACTATTATTGTTGATAAACCAATTTCCACCCTAAATTATAAAGTTGAACAAAAAGATAAATTAATCGTAAAAGTAAAAGGTATTATTAATTCAAATTTAAAAAACACTATCAAAAAACAGGTATAAATGAAAAAATATTTATTATTATTAATAATTCAAACATCACTAGTTTTAAATCAAAATGTTGAAACAACTGATTCAATTGTTTCTCAGGTTCAAAATTCAAATAATGCTACTTTAAAAGATTCATTATATAATATAGATTTATTTGAATCTTTGTTATCAGAAGCTAAATTATTCTATGCAGAAGCAATTATTTCAGATCTAATTGGAGATACTTTAGATGCAATGCATCAGTTTGATAATTTTTTTAAGGCTTTGGCACAGTTGCAAGTAGTTAGCGAAAATGATGAATTGGATAAATTAAAATACCAACAAATCTCTTCAGCTGGAATAGAATATTACGATAATAAATCCTTATCAATAGATCATACGAAGACTGGTTTTTCAACGGCTGTTTTACGTGATCAATTAGACCAATATATTTATAGTCAAAGCTTAGATGATCTGGTGAATGTTAAAGAAAGTGTTGAAATAATTGAAGGACACGTCCCCATTACATACAACAAGCAAGTAGAAAATATCATTTCATATTATAAAACACGAGGTAGAAGTTCTATTCAAAAATGGCTTAATAGAGAAAAAAAATATAAGGAAATAATTTTACCTATATTAAAGGATGAGGGTTTGCCTCCAGAATTGTTTTATGTAGCAATGATTGAGAGTGGTTTAAGACCAAGTGCAAGATCGTTTGCAAATGCAGTTGGTTATTGGCAATTTATAGAGTCAACTGCTAAAAATTTTGGTTTAAAAAAATCGTTTTATATTGATGAACGTCAAGATTTTATAAAATCAACTAAAGCTGCTTGTAAATATCTTAAGTATTTATATGGAAGATTTGATGATTGGTATTTAGCTTTCGCAGCATATAATACTGGTGAAGGAAGGATTGATAGGCATATTAAATATTTTAAAACAAGGAACTTTTGGGAGCTTAAAAATTTACCAAAAGAAACACAGAATTATATTCCAAGTGTTATGGCAATAATATTCATATCTAAAGATCCTGAAAAGTATGGCTTTACTATTGATTCAGAAGAGAGTTTTGATTGGGATATTAAAGTTATTGATAAGTCTATAAAACTGACTGATATTGCAAAATGTAGTGGTATTGATACCAAAACATTAAAATCATATAATCCTGAATTGGTTAAAGATGTTATTTATATTGAGCCAAAATCAACATATGAATTTAGGATGCCTAAAAACTGTAATCCTGAGTTTGATGTTCTATTTGCTGATATTGAATCATTAGATCCAGATAATGTTGTTATTAAAAAACATAGAATTAAAAGAGGTGAAAGTCTTTGGAGTATTGCTGTTAAATATGGCTCAACAATTACAGCTATTTGTGAGATGAATAACATTAGCAGAAAAAAACCTATAAGAGTTGGGAAAATTTTAAAAGTTCCAATTGGAAACTATAAAGCTCCACCTGAGAAAGTTTATCACACAGTGAAAGGTGGAGAAACTTTAAGTGGAATTGCAGTAAGATTTAGTACTTCAGTTAAAAAAATTAAAAAATTAAATGGTTTAAGAACTGATTTTATTAAAAAAGGACAAAAGTTAAGAATTAAATAATTTTCCTTTTTGAATGTTTTATAAATTCTTAACTTAGACGCGATGACTAAACTCGATATTGTAAATAAAGTGTCTGATATGACTGGTTTAACAAAAGTTGAAACGGAATTAGTATTAGAAGGTATTATAAAAAGTATTAAGCTTTCTCTAGCTAATGGAGAAAGAGTTGATATTAGAGGTCTTGGTAGTTTCGTTATCAAAGAGAGAAGCGCTAGGGAAGTTAGGAACCCTGCTACAAATGAAAAAATATTATTAGATAAGCAGTTTATTCCTTCCTTTAAAGTTTCTAAATTATTAAAAAAATATGTCGATAATTCGATAAAATCAATTTAGGGGACAATCTTTTATGCCTTGTGGTAAAAAAAGAAAAAAGAAAAAAATGAATACTCATAAGCGCAAGAAGCGCTTGAGATCAAATAGACATAAAAAGAAAGTAAGATAGTTTAGTTTTTTATGCAATCTAATTACATAGCCATGCGAATTAATTTAATTTGTGTGGCTATTCTCGTTTTATAATGGAAAATACAGTTTTTACCGTAACTCAAATTAATAACCAGTTAAATTCTATCCTTAAAAAACATTTTAAAAAGATATTTATTGAAGGTGAAATATCTTTATTTAAAGTTTATCCATCAGGTCATGCATATTTCACACTTAGGGATAATAATTCAGAAATTTCATGTGTTTATTTTAATTATACAAGCAAATCTAGTAATATTGTACTTGAGAATACTAAAGTAACTTTAATTGCTGATTTATCAATGTATGTCAGCAAGGGTAAAATTCAACTTTATGTGGATAAGATAATACATTCAGGAGAAGGAGATCTGTGGCTTAAATATTCAGAATTGAAAAAAAAATTAGATAAAGAAGGTTTATTTAGCCCCGAATATAAAAAGAAATTGCCTTTAATTTGTAATAGGATTGGATTAATTACATCTTCAAAAGGTGCTGTAATACAAGATATTTTAAATATTATTAATAGAAGAGCTCCTTATTTGGAAATTTTTTTTTGTGATACTATTGTTCAAGGTGAAAATGCGTCTAAATTTATCATTGAATCATTGAGAAAATTAAATTCTAATAAGTCACTAGATTTAATAATTATAGCACGAGGGGGAGGTTCAATTGAGGATTTGATGTGCTTTAATGATGAATTACTTGTTAGAGAAATTTTTAATAGTTTTCACCCCGTTATTTCAGCTATTGGACATGAAACTGATTTTACATTATGTGATTTTGTATCTGATAAAAGAGCTTCAACACCATCTGAAGCAGCAGAGATTTGCACGCTTGATTTAAACTCAATTTTAATAAATATAAATGAAATACTTCAAAACATATATATAAATATTATTAATGAAATAGATACTAAAAAAAATGCTTTAAATAAATATTATTATAGAACTATTTCTAAAAATCCAGAATTGAGAATTAGTGAATATAAAAATAATATTGATTATTTTATTAATAATTCTACTTACTATATAATGGATAAAATTAAATCTTATAATAATAATATTTTATTAAATGATAAATTATTAAATAATTTAAATGTAAAATCTATAATGATGAGAGGTTTTGGTATTATACGAAAAAATAATAAAATAATTAAATCTGTAAAAAATATAAATAAAGGAGATGAAGTTATTTTTGATTTAAAAGACGGAAGTGCTAAATCTAAAATAATTTAAATATTATGAGTAATGAAAACTTAAATCTTGATGAAGCAATGGAAAAATTAAACGAAATTTCAAAAAAAATTGAAGATAGAAATATTTCTATTGATCAAATGATTAATCTGTATGAAGAAGGTGCAAAATTAGCATTGATATGTAAAGAAAAAATTAAAGAAGCAGAATCAAGAATGATTAATTTATCTGAATTAATGAAAGATGACAAATGAATATACTTTGTACAGGGAATAAGTCTAAGTCTGATTTTAAATCTATTTTGTTAAATATAAAATCCATTATTGAGAATAATAACTCAAATTTCTTTTTAGATTCAAATAAAAAGATTTCTGGTATGGAATTTGATTATATGGAGCTAAATGAGTCATCAATTAATGATATTGATTTAGTTATATCTATAGGAGGGGATGGCTCTCTCTTATCTGCAATTCAGAAAATGAAATCAAGTCAAATCCCTATTGTTGGAATTCATAATGGTAATCTTGGTTTTTTAAATCAAGCGAATTTAGAAAATTATAAATCTATTATAGAAAATATTATTAAATCTGCTAATATTAAATTTTTTGAAAATCCTTTAATTTCAGCAATTGTTTATGATACATTGAATAAAACAAAATACGAACTTTTAGGTTTTAATGATATTGTTATAAATCATGGTAAGTTATTGAAGTTAATTAATGTTGAACTATTTATTAATGATAGATATCTTAACTCTTATGTTTGTGATGGAATTATTTTTTCAACTTCTTTAGGCTCTACAGCATATTCATTATCAGCTGGTGGGCCAATTGTATCACCTGATATAGATTCTTTTGTTATAACACCAATTTCTTCACATAGTTTATCATCAAGATCTATTGTTGTATCAAATAAAAATACAATAAATATTAGATTTGCACCTAAAAGTAATAATTATATTAATATTGTATCGGATGGTCAGAATTATAAAAAAATTACAAATAAGTTCAAAATCTCAATTAATAAATCTAATATAAATTCTAAATTGGTTAAAATTGATAATATTGATGGATATTACACTCGTTTAAGACAAAAAATAGGTTGGTAGATGTTTAAGCGTATTTTTATCATTTATATTTTTTTGTTTTTAACTTCATGCTCTATTAATGACGACAATAAAAGATTTAAAGTTTTAAATGAAATGTTTGATAATTGGTATGGTGAAAATATTCAAGATCAGAAAATATATTATTTCCAAAATACAAATTCTAAGAATGATTTTCTTTTAGATTTAGAACGCTTTAAGTTAGAATTGTCTCAAATTAATCAAAATAAAATTTATAATTCAAATAAAAATCAATTTAGAAATATGAGTTATAAAATTGATAAAATTTTAATTAATAATAAATTTATCAATCATAGCTTTGACCCCTCAAGATTATTTAAGCATATATATTTTAAATTAGATAATTACCAATGTTTTGGTGAACATTTTGATATTGATGAAGTCTTCTTTTTGCTTAATAAATATAAAAATAAATATAAATATGTCTATCCAGGTGTACTTGCTCAAATAAAAATATACGTTAATAAAATTAATTTTTTAATAGATGATCTTAATAGCTTTGAAAATAAAAATTTAGATTTGAGCAAGATTAATGAAGTAAAAGACGTTTGTAATAAATTATATTCTTGGTCAATTGAAAATTTAATAATAAATGAAAAACAATTTAATTTAGATAAAAAGAAAATTTATAATCAGGAAACAGAATTTTTTTCTAATGATATAAATTACTTTGATTATAGTGAAACCATTAATTTTATAAATAACGATATCGTAGAGTCTCATAATAAAATATTCAACATTATCTATCCTGTCTATTTAAAAAATAATGATGAACCTATTTGGGTTGATCGTCAAGATACTCTTAATGTTATTAACAATGTAATTAATAAAAAATATTCAGAAAATGATGCAAATTCTAAAATGGGTATAAATAATATCTTTAATTTTGAAGATTTAATCAAAGGTTATTTGAATGGTGATCATATCTTATTTGCTCCAAATTATTTTTGTAATAATGATATTAGTTTGCTAACAACTTTTTCTATAAATGATTCTGTTTCATTAGAAAAAAATAAAAATCAATCTTTTTCTAATTCCTATAAAACTATTTTTGATTATTTTTCACCCGAAGTATCTAATCTTCCTTCAATTAATAAAGCTGAATTTGAATTGTTGTTATTATTAGAAAATGTTTGGTTTGATTTAAAGAATTTTGATAAAAATCAAATTGAATCCTCAATTTATGCTATCAAAAATTTATTTTTTAGGATTGTCTCAGAGAACGTTTATAATTATAAAAATTATCAAGTTAATTTAATCTACAACCTTAATGAATTAAGATTTTTTATTAACGTAGTATTAAAAGATCAGTATGTAAATAATAATATATCAAAAGAAAAAGCTCTAGAATATCTTACTTCACAAGGATTTTATAGTAAAAAAGAAGCTGAAAAAATATGGCAAAAAATTATTTTTCCTGATAATTACTATTTGGATAAATATTTAGCTTCATTAAAATTAAACGAGCTATATGAGCAAAATTGTATAGTTAAGAATAATTCTGTTTATGATTTCTTTAATAAAGCAAAAAAAATTGATACTGTCCCATTTTTATATTTTGAAGAAAATTTTTAATCACAAATGAAGAAAAATAACACATATGATGAAAGTTCTATAAAGTCACTAGACTGGAAAGAACACATAAGAAAACGTCCAGGTATGTATATTGGTAAGCTTGGAAGCGGTTCTGCTCCAGATGATGGAATCTATATTTTATTAAAAGAAATTATAGATAATAGTATAGATGAGTTTTTGATGGGTTTTGGCAAAACTATAGAAATTAAAGTTTCTGATTCTAATGTAACTGTAAGAGATTTTGGTAGAGGGATTCCACTTGGGAAAGTTGAAGATTGTGTTTCTAAAATTAATACTGGCGCAAAGTATGATAGTGATGTTTTTCAGAAGTCTGTTGGTTTAAATGGTGTTGGTTCTAAAGCAGTTAATGCATTATCTAGCTCCTTTAAAATTCAATCTATTAGAGATGGTGAAGCAATTATTCATGAGTTTTCAAAAGGCGATATATTGGATAGGGGTAAAGTGATTAAAACATCTCTAAGAAATGGAACAAAAACTTCTTTTGTTCCAGATGATGTTATTTTTAAAAAATTCAAATATCACAGTGAATTTATTGACACCCTTATTTATAACTATGTTTTTTTAAATTCTGGTTTGAAAATATTATTTAACGGTAAAAAATATTTTTCTGAAAATGGTTTAAAAGATCTATTAGCTAAAAATACTGAAAATCAAAAAATTCATTACCCAATAATTCATTTAAAATCTCAAGATATAGAATTAGCCTTAACACATGGAAATAGATATGGAGAAGAATACTACTCATTTGTAAACGGTCAAAATACTACGCAAGGCGGAACTCATTTAGCTGCTTTTAAAGAAGCCTTAGTTAAAACATTGAGAGACTTTTATAAGAAAAACTTTGATTCATCTGATATAAGAGCTTCAATTATAGCATCTTTAAGTATTAGAATACAAAATCCTATATTTGAATCTCAAACTAAGACAAGGCTTGGGTCAACTGATATGTCTGAAGAAGGACCTACTGTCAGAGTTTTTATTAATGAGTTTATGAAGAAATTAGATGATTTTTTACATAAAAATCCAGATTCTGCTGAATTACTGCTTAAGAGAATTCAGCTTTCTGAAAAAGAAAGAAAAGAAATGGCTGGAATTAAAAAATTAGCAAATAAAAGTGCTAAAAAAGCTAATCTTCATAATAAGAAATTAAGAGATTGTAAACATCATTTAAATAACCTGAAGTTAGATGAAGAATTGAGGATGAATACATCTTTATTTATAACGGAAGGTGATTCTGCTAGTGGATCTATTACAAAAACTAGGGACGTAAAAAGTCAAGCTGTTTTTAGTTTAAGAGGCAAACCATTAAATTCGTATGGTTTAAAGAAAAAAATTGTTTATCAAAATGAAGAATTTAATTTACTTCAGCATGCCCTCAATATTGAGAATGGAATTGAGGGTTTAAGATATAATAAAATAATTATTGCTACTGATGCAGATGTTGATGGAATGCATATTAGATTATTGATTTTAACTTTTTTTCTTCAGTTTTTCCCTGAATTAGTTAGAAAAGGTCATATATATATATTAGAAACTCCTTTATTTCGGGTCCGTAATAAGATGAATACTATTTATGCATACGATGAAATTGAAAAAAATAATGCAATTGAAAAATTAAATGGAAAAATTGAAATTACAAGATTTAAAGGTCTTGGAGAAATTTCTCCAGATGAATTTGTTAATTTTATAAATGAAAATATTAGACTTGAACCAGTTTTGTATAAAGATGATATATCCATTGAAGATGTTTTATCTTATTATATGGGTAAAAATACTCAAACTAGACAAGAATTTATTATCGATAATCTTAAGGTAGAGTTAAACAATGAGTGATAAAAAGCTAGATAATTATATGCCTAAAAATATATCTAATCTGTATAAAGATTGGTTTTTAGAGTATGCTTCATATGTTATCCTTGAAAGAGCCATTCCTAAAATAGATGATGGTCTAAAGCCGGTTCAAAGAAGAATTTTACACTCAATGCAAGAAATAAATGATGGAAGGTATCATAAAGTCGCAAACATAATTGGCCATACTATGCAATACCATCCTCATGGAGATCAAGCAATTGGAGATGCTCTGGTAAATTTAGGCCAAAAGGATTTATTAATTGATACGCAAGGAAATTGGGGAGATACTAGAACGGGTGATAAAGCTGCTGCTCCAAGATACATTGAGGCTAGATTAACTCCTTTTGCACTTGAAGTTGCATTTAATAAAAATATTACAGAATTTCAAACATCATATGATGGTAGAAAAAAAGAACCTGTATCACTTCCTATTAAATTTCCATTAGTGTTATCACAAGGTGTTGAGGGTATAGCAGTTGGCCTTTCAACTAAGGTATTACCTCATAATTTCAATGAGCTTGTAAAAGCATCTATTTCTATCTTAAAAGATAAGCCCTTTACTATTTATCCTGATTTTTTTAATGGATGTATGATTGATGTATCAGATTATAAAAATGGTAAAAAAGGTGGTAAAATTAGATTAAGGTCTGATATTGATATAATTGACAAAACAACTTTGAAAATATCAAGTTTGCCATACAGTATTACGACTTCAAGTTTGATTGATTCAATTGTAAAAGCAAACAATAACAATAAAATTAAAATTAAAAATATTGAAGATAATACAGCTAAAGAAGTTGAAATAATAATTAACTTAGTTAAGGGTGTTTCACCGAATGTTACAATCGATGCTCTTTATGCTTTCACTAATTGCGAAATTTCTATTTCTCCAAATTGCTGCATAATTGTGAATGATAAGCCAAAGTTTATCTCTGTAAATGATTTATTAAGAATTTCAACTGAAAAAACAGTGAAATTACTTGATTTGGAATTGAAATATGAGCTTAATGTATTATTCTCCAAATGGCATTCTCTTTCTTTAGAAAAAATATTTATAGAAAATAAAATTTATAGAAAAATTGAAGATTGTGAAACTTGGGATTCTATTATAGAAACTATTAGGACAAGCTTATTACCATTTGTTAAAAATTTAAGAAATGATTTAACTGACCAAGATATTGTTGACTTAACTGATATTAGAATCAAGAGAATATCAAAATATGATTCAAATAAACAAAAAGATAAATTAGTAAAAATTGAATCTGACATAGAAGAAGTTTCAAATAATATAAAACATATAAAAGAGTATAGTATACGATATTTTGAGCATCTTTTAAATAAATACGGTCAAGAAATCAAGAGGTGCAGTGAGATTGTATCATTTGATTCAATTTCAGCTAGAAGAGTTATTGTTTCAAATAAAAAGTTGTTTATAAATAAAAAAGATGGTTTTATTGGAATGTCACTCAAGAAAGATGAATTTGTTTCAAATTGTTCAGAATTAGATCATATTATAGTTTTCCTAGAAGAAGGTAAATATATTCTTACAAAAATTGATCAAAAAAAGTATATTGGAAAAAATATTATTCATGCAGCAATATGGAAAAAAAATGATAAACATATGGTTTATAATATTGTTTATTATGATAATAAAAGCAAGAATAGTTATGTGAAACGTTTTTCTGTAACTGGATTAATTAAAGATAGATTTTATGATTTAACTCAAGGTAATGATGGTAGTAAGATTTTATACTTTACAGCTAATCCAAATAGTGAGTCTGAAATTATAAATATTTTTTTACATCCTAAATTAAATTTAAAAATGAAATCATTTGAATTTGATTATTCTTCTCTTGCAATAAAGTCTAAAAACGCTAAAGGTAATATATTGACTAAGCATAGAGTAAGAAAAATTTCTCAGAAATCTATTGGTGAATCAACTCTTGGTGGCAGGAAAATATATATTGATGAGTCAATAGGAAGATTAAATGTTGAAGCAAGAGGAGCTTATATAGGCACTTTCAATAGCGAAGATAAAATACTGGTGATTTATAATGATG
>MDTG01364586.1_pt1 | contig 10821 bp, 12 predicted proteins | sample 811421 | NCBI WGS metagenome assembly MDTG01 (sample SAMN05326645, study PRJNA326480) | marine metagenome | isolation source: seawater | place: Pacific Ocean: South East | collected 2011 | reverse complement strand
TGCTAAGTATTTCTCTGCAGTTTTTTTCCCAATGGAATATGACGAAAATTTATTGTTATTATCAATAGGGTATATGTCATCTTCTAAAATTGGTCTATTTTGATTTTTATTTGCAGAATTTACAGCGCCAGAACTAACAAATAAAAAGGATTTTAAATTTTTTTGAGTTAAAGCAAATTCTATAATTTTTTTTGTTCCAATTATTATAGTATCTAATGTACTAATTGGGTTATTTATTACAAATTCACTATTAGAATTTGCAGCAGCATGTATAATATAATGTATATCTAACTCCTTGTTTTCGAAGTCTTTGATATCAGTATTTATATACTTTATAGTTTCAAGTTGATCTTTAATTGTATATGAAAATTCATTCAGCTTTTTATTTCTAGTAATAATAAAAATCTTAATATTAAGATTTTTTAAATAATTAGCGTGAATAAGAGATGACACAATAGCTTTTCCAAAAAAACCAGTACCCCCTGATATTAATATATTTGAATCTCTTAGTTTAATCCAATCTTTTCCTAACAGATTAAATACTTCTTCAATATCTTTTTTAACTCTACTCAAAATTAAATTTTTGAATTAATAAACTCATTGATTGTGTCATGAAGTCTTTTAAACATTTCATCTGTCATTCCATGATGAAGTGGGAGTAAAACCCCTCTCTCCATAACAGAATCAGAATTTGGATATCCAATATTATTTGTTTTGTAGTTTAAGTTTTTCATCATAGGCTGACGAATAATATTACCTGTAAAGACTACTCTGGTTTGAATGTTTCTGTTTTCTAGAAATATTTGAAATTCTCTTCTACTAAAATTAGCATCCTTATTAATTAATATTGGATAAGCTAGCCATGCCGTTTCTGAATTACTCGTTTGAATAGGTGTTGAAAAATATTTAGAATGACTCTTAAAAAAATTGTTTTGTTTATTAAAATTTTCCTGTCTAACTTTAATATTATTTAGTAAACTATTTAGCTGAACTAGTCCAAATGCAGCTCCTACTTCACTACCCTCAACATTATAACCAACTGTTTCAAATACAAATTTTGCATCATATTCAATTCCACCCAAATTAATATTAAATCTGTTTTCTATTTCTTCACTTTTTTCATCAAATAAAGATGAACTTCTGCCCCATGATCTTAAAAGTTTTGCTTTTTCATAAGCATTTTTATCATTTAACATTAAAGCACCTCCATTCCCAGCACAATTAATTATATGAGAACCATAAAAGCTGGTAATTGACATGTCTGAAAAATATCCAGATGATTTTCCATGAATTTTTCCACCAAGTGTATCTGCTGAGTCTTCAATCACAATTAAACCATATTTATCAGCAATTTGTTTGATTTTTTTCCATTCACAAATATTACCCATTAGATTTGGAGCAAGTATTGCAACTGTTTTCTCACTAATCATACTCTCAATTTGGTCTGGATCAATACAATATGACAAAGGTTCAACATCTACAAATACTGGAACTAAATTGTTTTTCACTAAACAACCTATAGTTGTTCCAAAAGTTAATGCTGGTGTGATAACTTCTCCTCCTAGAGGAAGAGATAATGATTCAATACCAATATATAAAGCAGACGAGCCTGAATTAACATACAAACAATTTTGTTTATTAAATAAATTTGCAATTTTTGATTCAAAGTCTCTAGAATATTTACCCATTTGAGTTGATTCGTTGAGACATTTTATAACTGCGTCAATCTCTTCTTGACCATAAACAGTTTTCGCGTAAGAAATTTTATCCATTTTTAAAGTATGAGTTTATATCTTTGTTCATTAATTGATCAATGTTATTTCCCTTATAGAAATTTAAATACCATTGTATAGTTTTTTTTATTGCTATTTCAGATGTCCATTTTGGTTTCCAAAATAATTTTTTTGTTGCTTTAGAAATATCTAAGCTTAAATATTTTGATTCATAATATTTATTGTTTTTGTTTTCTGAATAACTTAAATCCAATCCTTCATCTAATGCAATTCTTATGATTTCATTAACATTTTTTATATCATCTTTTTTAGGACCAAAATTCCATGAACCAGTATATTTAGTTTTATTTAAATAAAGTTTTTTAGCTAGTAAAAGATAACCGTATAAAGGCTCTAAAACATGTTGCCATGGTCTCACAGCTTCTGGATGTCTTATGTTTAGTTTTAGTTTATCTTTATGTGCTCTAATTATATCTGGTATTAGTCTGTGTTTTGACCAATCTCCTCCACCTATAACGTTACCAGCTCTAACTGAGGCTATTGAAATATTACTTTTTATAAAAAAAGATTGTAAATAACTGTTTATTAATATCTCAGAAGCTGCTTTGCTTGCACTATAAGGATCATTGCCTCCTAATTTGTCATCTTCTTTAAAATCATATTTGGTTTCAGTATTAGCATATACTTTATCAGTGGTGATAAAAACAGACGCACATTTATAGTCTAATTCTCTTAATATCTCTAAAAGATTCAGAGTTCCTCTAAAATTTGTATCAAATGTATTTTTTGGATTTTCATAGGATTCAAGAACTATCGGTTGTGCAGCCAAATGAAATATAATATCTGGTTTAAAATTGACTATCTCATTTCTAAGTTTATCAAAATCATTAATATCAGATATTACTGATGTAAATTGATCAGAGAATTTTAAGTTACTAAATAGTGATGGTTTTGAAATTGGTGATAACGAATAACCCTTAATTATAGCCTTATTTCTATCAAGAAGATATGTTAACCAAGAACCCTTAAACCCTGTATGACCTGTAATAAATATTCTTTTATTTACAAAAAAATCTAAGTCATTTTTTTCTACCATAATTTCCATTTAGCTTTATTCAAAGTCCACATTTTGTCTAATTCTATAGAATCTTTTAAGGTATCCATAGGCTTCCAAAAACCATCATGTCTATAAGCTGTAAGATTTTTAGACATTGATAGTTCCTTTAGAGGATTTTGTTCCCAAACTTCTTTATCATCATTTTTTAAATAATTAAAAATTGAAGGCTCACAAACAAAATATCCCCCATTTATCCAATCTACATCATTGATGTTTTTTTCTTTAAAGTTTGTCACAAAATTATTATCTAGCATCAAAGTTCCAAATCTAGGTTCTGGTTTAACTGCAGTTAACGTACATAGTTTTTTATTAGATTTATGAAACTTTAGTAATTCATCAATATTAACATCACTAACACCATCGCCATAAGTTAGAAAAAAGCTTTTATTATCAACGTATTTTCTAATCCTACTTATCCTTCCACCTGTCATAGTATTTTCACCTGTTTCAACAAGATTAATTTTCCACTTTTCAACTCCATTAGTGATTATTTTAGTTGATTCATCTTTATTGATTATTTTAACATTTTTTGTGGTAGAAAAATAAGTTTTAAAAAAATCTTTAATTATATTCCCCTTATATCCTAGGCATATTACAAAATCATTAAACCCAAAATGAGAGTATGTTTTCATGATATGCCATAATATTGGCATACCCCCAACCTCTACCATTGGTTTAGGTTTAATATTTGTTTTTTCAATTAATCTTGTTCCGAGACCTCCCGCTAAAATTACTACTTTCATTAATTTATTTATTTAGACATTTTAGTATTTAAATAGCAAGAAATCTTGTATGATTTCTCATATAAATATTTTCATTTTGGTTAAATCTGGCCAATCTGTGTGAGTCCATTTTTTCGGTGCTGTTTTAATTGCTTCAGGAAGTTTTTTAATTCCTTTTTGAGCGGTTTCTGGAGTCATATAATAATGATATCCCATAGACTCAATGTTTTGTTCTCTCCAAGGAATATCGGGAGTTCTCCCATCATAGGCCATCTTTTTTAATTCTTTATAGTCATTATAATTTGATAATAATATAACTCCTCCTCTTCCAAGGTTTAAGTGTTTTCTAAATTGGAAACTTACACACATAAACATTTCATTTATATAACTGTTCTTTTTCCATAAAACGGCTGCATCAATTATATCATCTGTTAAAAAATAATAGTCTTGCCATTCTTTATCAACCCAACTTAATTTGATATTTAACTTCTTAGAAAGAAGAGGTATTGATACATATGTTCTTTTTGGAACATTTATTTCTTTGATTTTCTTATATCTTAGACAAAGCTCAATTGCATGAGTACAACAGTCAACTGCAACAGCATAGGGAGCTCCATAAAATGACGCAATCTTATTTTCAAATTCTTTTACAATTTCAAAACTCATTCTTCTATTATTATATTCGGTACTCTAAAGGTGTCAGACTCATAATCTTTCCCCCCTCTAATACCTTCTGAAAATACAATGAACTCATTGCCTTCATCGCCTATCTTCAGTGCATGTATTTCATTAGGTGGAGTAGAAATTAAATCTCCTTTATTGGCAATTATTTTACTTGCATTTAACTCTGAGAATACCGGTTTATACCAATATTCAAGTGATCCGTGAGTAACCAGTATATGCTGGGTAGTTTCCTTATGATAATGATTACCTCTTATAGAATTAGGTTCAGATGAAATTACCGCAACATGATCAATTTTTGAATTATAAAAAATGTCGGTAATTGAACCTCTGTCATCAGTATGCATTTCAAGAGGAGACTCAACATTCTTCCATATATTCTTTTTTTTCATAATTAAAGATTTATAAATTTTATTTTACTGTTTATTTTAAGTAGTTTGTCTTTTAGGATATTGGAGATGTTCCAAGAAAGAATTAAAGCATACACCTCTTCATACTTTGAAAATACTTCTTCATCACTTAATATTGGAATTCTTGTCAAAGGTGTAAATTTACCAATTTTAAATTCTGAATTATCCGTTACATAATCGATAATGCCATTATTAAGTCCATAATAATTTAAAAGAGTATTGCCTTTAGCAGCTGCTCCAACAGCTACAATTTTCTTTTTTGATAATTTTAACTTACATAGATGTTCTAAAGTTTTAAACTTTTTTTCCTCTATTTTAGATGAATAATCTTTATAGGTTTTAATGTCAAATAGACCATTTTTTTCTTCAAAATTTATATATTCTTTTGTAAGCTCATTATTATCACTAATATTCAATGAAGAATAAATCCTTATTGAACCACCGTGATACTCTGTTTTTTCAATTTTAAAAATATGTAATCCTGCAGAATTCAATATATATTTTGCTGATTTAACAGTGAAATATGAAATATGTTCATGATAAATTTGATCAAATCTTAAATCTTTAACTGTATTCAGCCAATAAGGGACTTCAAAAACAAATACTCCGTCATCACTTAGAACATTAACCACGCCTTTAAGAAAATTATTGGGATCATTGGCGTGATTAAAAACATTATTTGCAATTATTAAGTCATATTTAGAGTTTATATTATTTGAAGTATTTAAATCAAATAACCCATGAAATGTTTTAATTTGATTTTTTTCGGCTACTTCAACCATTTTTTTTGAAGAGTCAAAACCATAAACATTTGTAAATCCGTTTTGTTTAAAAATTGAAAGTAAGAATCCGTCATTTGACCCAATCTCGAGTATTTCTGAATTTGGTTTAATTAATTTTGCTTTTATAATATCAGCATAAAATGATTTCCAATAATTTTTAGCATATAATGAATTAGATGATGTATATGAATAATCATATAAATTATATCTGTCTTCAGGATTTGTTTTTATTCCTAAGCTTATCATAAAGTTTTCTTTATCGAGAAAACATTCTAATGGATAGATAGGTTCAGTAAGTTGCAACTGTTCTTTAGAAACAAAAGTATCAGCATATGGGTGCATTCCTAATTCAATTATTTTTTCTTTCATAGATCAATTTTATCGTTGATTTTTCCAAAATATGGACCATTCTTAACTTCGTACATTATTGTGTTTTTTTCTAAAACTTCTAAGGAGTGTCCTCCTCTAAATAATACGATACAATCTCCTGAGCTTAGTATTTCTTTATTTTGAAGCTTATCATTTATATCAAATATTTCAGCTTTAACCTTACCTTCAATTATAATCCATGTTTCTTGTGTTATATCTGATCTCCTATCAATTTTGAGATGTTTGTGCGGTGCTACAGTAATTAATTTGTCAAACTTTCTGGCACTGACTTGAATAAACTCATCTTCAGGTGATAAATCTTGTCTGTAATCAGTGATAGTTGATTTGTTTATAATTGATGCTAATAGATATTCTTTATTAGATTTGGAATATATATTTTTCATTTTCTATTTTTTGTAATTATCTAACCAGAAGTCAATCATTTCATCTAAAAGTGTTTCAAATGTATACTCGGGTTCCCAATTGAATTTTTCTCTTAATCTTGAGGAGTCTCCTTTTAAATATTTTAACTCTTCTGGCCTTAAATACTTTGAATTTTGAAAAATGAACGTATCAGGATTTAAATCTAATTTTTTAAATACATAATTTGTCATATCTCTTACAGAATGTGTGACTCCAGTAGAAACAACATAGTCCTCTGGATTGTCATTGTTTATTATTAAATGCATAGCTCTCACATAGTCTTTTGAGTGACCCCAATCTCTATATGAATCCATGTTGCCTAATTCAAGTCTATTTGTCATCCCCAGCTTTATTTGAACAGCTGTTTTTACAACTTTATTTGTAACAAAATTACTCCCCCTTCTTGGTGATTCGTGATTAAATAAAATACCGTTTACAATATGTAGTTTATATGACTTTCTGTAGTTTCTTGTAATATTATATCCAAAAACTTTTGCACAACCATATGGACTAACTGGTGTTAAAGGTGTTGTTTCTCTTTGAAAGCCATCTTCATCAACAGAATTACCAAACATTTCAGATGAACTAGCTTGGTAAAACTTTGCATTAGGACAATTTAACCTGTAAGCTTCAAGAAGATTCAAAACACCTAGAGCATTAGTTTGAGCTGTAAATTGCGGTATGTCAAAACTGATTCTAACATGACTTTGAGCTGCTAAGTTATATATTTCATCAGGTTTAATGAGTGATAAGTTTTTTGATAAACAAGATTGATCCAAAACATCTCCATACTCAACATTGATTTTATTGTCAATATTTTCTAAACGGTTTGATTGATTTTCAGGGACAGAATTTCTTCTAACAATTCCATATACTTCATATCCTTTGTTTAAAAGTAACTCGGACAAATAACTACCATCTTGCCCATTAATTCCAGTAATAAAAGCTTTTCTTTTTTTCATTTTAATTTTATTATTTTTTTTATTAATCTTATTATCTTAAAGTACTTTATTCTACTATTATAAATATTTTTTAATCTATTAAAAAAGTTTTCTTTAGTTAATTCGTTTTCAATTTTTATTTCGGAATAAATTTTATTGAGGTTATAAAAAACTTTACTTCTTAGATTGTATTTTATTTTTATGGAATCTTCTTTTGAAATGAAACCAGAATTGAAGTCTTCGTCAATGTAAGACTCATTAAAAATTGTAATTGATTTTTCTGCAAGTTTTATTAATTTTTTTTTCTTAAAACAACTTGAACTCTTTAATCCATCTCTAATTAGAAAAATGCTAACACTTAACCATTTATGATAATAGAAATCTAGTGGTTCTTTGTTTAAGTTAAAATTTTTGGAGTTTGTGTTTAATGAAAGCTCTTTGGTAATTCTAATTCCAGTAATATGATAATATCCTTCAAAATGTCTAAAAAATTCTCTAGGGAAAAAATATCCTGTTATCTTAAGTTTATTAAAATAAAGGCTTTTCCAATCTATTCTTCCAAAATAGTCGATATCACTATTTATATTATTTAAGATATGTTTTAGAGTTCTTGCAGTCATTATTGAAACAGAATCTATTTGATGATTTAAATTATTTATTTTATAAATTAATTTATCAACTTTTTTAAATTTTCTGTTTTGTATATATTTTTTATTTTCAGCAACTGAAATCAGTTCCGGAATATGACTGTAAAAAAATACTTTTTTAAAATTATTTTCATCCTTAGAAAATACTTTATTTAAAATATTTTTAAGTGCTTTATCATGATAATCAACAAATTGATGATCATGATTCATTGCTAAAAGAAGTGGCTCGTCTTTGAAATTTTCAAAATTATCATGAATATCTTTTAGCCAAGTTTTTTTATTGTAGGGTCTTTTAAAATTTATTTTTATTTCTGAGTTTGTAAAATTTTCTTCTATTAAGTTTTTAAGTTCTTTATTGTTGTTTTTATCATTTAGTTCAATATTAAACACACATTTTTTAAATTTTATTTTTGAATAACTTTTAAGCACAGATTTTAATATTTCAAATGCTAAGTCTTTTTTATCAAATAAATAATCTTTTGGCATTACAACTGGATAAAATGTTGATATGCTGTTTTCGTGAATAGTTGAATTAGCAAGTTTTGTATTAAAATACAAGTTCATTATTATATGTTTAATTTAGAAATACCATGATTTCTTTCAAGTGAGAACGAAAATGCAGTTTCCATTCCGTCAGGTTTATTATCATTTATGATAATTCTTGGACCACCTCCAACGCCCATTATTAATTTATCATAAAAAATTCCAATATCAGAAAGTTGTTTTTCCGTATTTTCTCTTAATGACTCTTTTCTCCCTGTCATTAAAATTATATTATAGCCTTTAGCATCCCATTCTGAAATTTTTTCTATGGTTCCATCCAGCAATTCTAGTTTTTGTGTTGATGATGTGTTTTTCCAGGGAGGTTGATGTTTTACAAGAGTTCCATCAATATCACATATAATTGTTTTAGGTCTAGTATCCATGTAATTTGTTTAGTTTAGTTATTATATTATTCATAATTTTTAAATCAATTTTTTTAAACTTTGTTTTTATTTCTTTAGTAAAGTTTATGTCTGAAAGAACATAATGTCCACAAATTTTTATTAGTTCTATTTTATTCTTTTTTGGATCAAAACTTTTGCTAACCCACTTCTCCCATCTTTTTGAATCATAACAGATTTGCCAATATTTATTTAATAATAATTGATTATCTGATATTTCATCTAAATAAGTTTGTGTCTCAATAAGCCCAAACTCAGGTGCTATATTTATTGAATCTAATCCTAATGACATTTTTTCAAAAATTAATTCCTCAGATATATAATCTCCATTATGTTCTTTTGAAAGTAAATTAAATTTTCTGGAAACCTTAATCATATTTAATAATCTGTCACGATCATAAGTGCCAGTATTTTGATTATTTTTCAGAGATGTTCCAGACTGTATAACTAAATATTTGATTTGATGAAATGATGATTCTGATAAATTTGCTTTTAAATCATTTAATAAGTCTGTTAACTCATAATGATCAAATCTTCTGATACTTTCTTCAGTACCAACTTCAAATTTAATTTGTGGATTTAATGAATGACAAAATTTAATCATTTCAGCTGTCCACTTCATCCCATCTTCATATTTAGTGTATTTTTTCCAAGGGTCAATATGGATAAAGTCCATATAGTTACAGTCCTCTTTTAAAGAGTCATATCCATCATCATCAAAATTACCTTGACCAGGACCTGCATGATCTCTTTTTATTAATAAATCAGGAGCATATTTTCTCAACGCTTCAGTTGTCCATTTATTACTGTAGCCTCCTGTATTTTCAATTTGTCTTCTACTTGGTATTATTCCCACATTCTCATTTCTTGTTCTATTGAAGGCAATAATTGCGTCAACAACATTTTTAGACATCGGGCCTATGAAAAATTTTGTCTTCATTGAGTATATAATTTAAATTGTTCCTCAGCTTGAAAATTTGCTATAATTTTACCATCACTTGAAAAAGGTCTTGCATCAATAAGGTTTTTGTTAACTAGATTAAGTGGAGTTGCATTGAAAATCATTTTATCTGTATATTCAAGATCTGACCAATTCTGCCTTGTAATAATTTTATAATTTATTTTAATGTTTTTACAGGCATATTGAACAGCTTTACTAAAACCTCCATTTCCAGCGATTAAAATTTCAGTAGGTCTATTACTCATATTTAAAAAGAATTTTTTTACTCCAATCCAATCTGTATTATAAGCAACTAATTTATTGTTGGTATTTAAAATAGTATTAGCACTGCCAATTTCCATAGCAATAGGGTCTATTTGATCTGCATAATTAAATATTTCTATCTTAAAGGGCATACTAAGGGCAAATCCTGAAAAATTTAATGACTTAACTGCATCAATAGATTTTGATAAATTATCTGAAAAGAAAGATTTATAAATAGCATTTATATTATTTTCGTGAAATTTTCTATTAAAAAATATACATCCATTATTTCCAGGATTACTAGAAAAAGAGCCATATATTTTTGTATCCTTATTTATTTGCATAACTCAAGCATTTCAATTGATTTAAACCATAAAATTTTTCCAAATTTTTCATCATGAAGAGGAGACATGTTTAGATATATTAGAGCAGTAATAAGTCTTATTTTATTTAAATCATAACCTCTCTCTTTTATCCAATTTTCATAATAGATCTTAAAATCAAGTAACCCTTTCTCTTCTTGGTAAGAAAAATTAATTAATGACTCACCTTCTTCATATTTGAGTGATTCTTCTTTTTTCATTAAATTAAAAGGCATTAAGAGTCCTCCGTAAAGTTTAGACAAATCATAATAAATATCCCCTTCATTAGTATTTCCAGCAAATGACTCTCTCCAGTCTATGTATGTAAAGGTATTCTTGTCTTCATCAAAAATAATATTATCAAATTGAAGATCTCCATGAAAATTATTATAAGTTGAATTACTATATAATATTTCATAATTAATATTACTTAATATATTTTCCAGAGAATCATAATTAAGTCCATTTATATTAAACTTATTATTT
>MDTG01296017.1_pt1 | contig 10821 bp, 9 predicted proteins | sample 811421 | NCBI WGS metagenome assembly MDTG01 (sample SAMN05326645, study PRJNA326480) | marine metagenome | isolation source: seawater | place: Pacific Ocean: South East | collected 2011 | reverse complement strand
TGAGCTGGTTGGTCAATCATAAGATGGCATCAAGATGGGTGCAGTGATGACTGAACAATGTTAGGATAAACCCCGATAAATAGGAGCAATAACGTTGACCTTTAAGCAATTAGAAGACTTGTTTTATGACACTAAAATTAGCGCGAGTCCTTCTGGATTTCATGGATTTTTGTGTGGCAGGTTGAGTTGTGGCGCTGTATCTATTGATCTGTTAGTGGAGACATCAGCGGAGTGGCTGGGACTCTCCGGTGAAAAAGCTGAGGTTATTGCAACTGATTTGACTGAGTTTTATCAAGCTTCTTTAAATGACTTGGAGGATCTGTCATTTTTGTTTAGCCCGCTGCTGCCAGATGACGAGTTCCCTTTGAGTGAACGTTTGGCTGCTGTGGGTGAATGGTGCAGTAATTATCTCTCTGGCTTGGCCGAGGGCATGGAAGACGATTTGGCTATTTCAGAGGATGGCAAAGAGGCTCTTGGTGACCTTGGCGCAATTGGTCAGATTTCAGTTGACTTTGAAAATGATGACGACGGCGAGCGAGACTATACTGAGTTGGTTGAATATGTCCGCCTTGCGGTGCAAGTAATATTTACCGATCTGCATCCAGAGTTAGATCCACAGAATAATCACACTATTCATTGATCATTGTTCATTGACCCTAGTCGTTCCTAAATAATACTGACAAGACAACAATCAAGCCGCTTTTAACGGAGCACATCAGATGATAAAAAATAAAGAATATGCAGCCAGGCGGAAAGAACTGATGGTGTCAATGCATCCCAACAGTATCGCTGTCATATCCTCGGCGCCAGAAAAAATTCGCTCCCGAGATACACATTATCCGTACAAGCAAAATGTCAATTTATCCTATCTATGTGGTTTTCCCGAGCCGGAGGCAGTACTTGTTTTGATTCCGGGAAGAGAGCAGGGCGAGATGGTGTTGTTTTGCCGTGAGAAAGATCCACTGAGAGAGACGTGGGATGGTTTTCGAGAGGGGCCCGAAGGCGCCATTGCTAACTTTTGTGCAGATGACGCTTTCCCCATTAGTGATATTGACGATATTTTGCCGAATTTAATCGAGGGTAAAGATCGACTTTATTATGCCATTGGTAAAGACCGAGAATTTGATCATCAGTTGATGGAGTGGATAAATCATGTTCGCAGTCAGCGCGGCAATGGCGCCTTACCTCCGGGTGAGTTTGTCGATTTAGACCATTTTGTCAATGAGAAGCGATTGATTAAAACGGCCGAGGAAATAAAAATTATGCGCAAGGCGGCGAAAATTTCTGCCGATGCGCATCGCCGAGCGATGCAGGTCAGTCGTCCGGGAATGTTTGAATACCAGTTGCAGGCAGAAATTGAACATGAATTTATGACACGTGGTGCCGTGGGAGCAGCTTACAGCAGTATCGTCGGCGGCGGGAAAAATGGCTGTATATTGCACTATGTGGAAAACAAAGATGTCTTGTTAGATGGTGACTTAGTGTTGATAGATGCTGGTTGTGAGTTTCAAAATTATGCGACTGATATCACTCGAACGTTCCCGGTCAATGGAAAATTTTCTACAGAGCAGGCGGCAATCTACGACATTGTACTGCAAGCTCAAGCCAATGCGATTGAGGTTATCGGTCCCGGAATTGAATACAACAAGACCAATGAGGCGACGATTCGCACCATCACTCAAGGATTAGTCGATTTGGGTATTTTGCAGGGTGATGTGGATGAATTAATTGCCAGCGAAGCACACCGAGAGTTCTATATGCACGGCGCGGGACACTGGTTGGGTATGGATGTGCATGACGTGGGTGATTATAAAATTGAAGGTCAATGGCGTGTTTATGAGCCCGGTATGGTGGTTACCATTGAACCTGGAATATATATAGCTCCGGGAAATCCAAACGTAGATAAGAAATGGCATGGGATTGCAGTGCGTATTGAGGATGACATTGTCGTAACCAAAACAGGTAATGAAAACTTGACCGACTCTGTTCCCAAAAATCGACATGAAATAGAAGCTCTGATGGCTAGATGAACTCTGATGAAACCTGACAGTAACCAACAAGTGCATAAGCCTCACGTCGGTGATGATCAGCACTATGACATTGTCATTGTTGGTGGTGGCATGGTGGGAATCAGCTTGGCGCTTCTACTCTCACAACATCATCATTGGCGTATATTGCTGGTGGAATCCAAAACGGTGGATGTTGTATCGTCTTCCACCAGCAGTCCGAGTTTTGATGAGCGCACCACGGCCTTGTCTTGGACTAGTCGACTAATCTATCAATCTATTGGGCTTTGGCCAGCTCTTGCCGGTCACGCTGTTGCTATTGAAAATATTCATGTCAGTGAAAGAGGTCACTTGGGATTGACGCGCATGAGTGCTGCGGAGTCGGGCGTCGAGGCACTCGGTTATGTGGTCGAAAATCGTCACTTGGGAGCAGTTCTGTTACAGCACCTCGCTAACGAGGCGGTTGATATTGCCGATGGTACTCTGGTTAGTTCAGCCACAGCTACCAGCAAGGGTATGCAAGTGGAATTAACCTCGCATAGAGAGTCTAGTGTATCGACTATCAGCACAGATCTGTTGGTGGTTGCCGATGGTGCTGACTCAAAAACTGCTGGTATGCTAGGTATACACAGCCATCAAAGCGGATATGGCCAGCGCGCTATTATCGCCAATGTGCAGCTCACAGAGAAACATCGTGGTGTTGCTTACGAGCGCTTCACTAATCAGGGGCCCATGGCATTGTTACCCCTGTCAGATTTTCAGGGGCAGTCGCGAAGTGCGCTGGTATGGGTGCAGCCAGATGCCGAGGCGGAAAAATTAATGCAGGTATCTGAAAGTCAGTTTTTACAGGCACTGCAACAGAGATTTGGCTATCGATTGGGCCAGTTCAGGCAGGCGGGTGAGCGTCTTTGTTATCCTTTGGCGCTGACGGTTGCGGCGGAGCAGGTGAGACGCAATCTGGTGCTGGTTGGCAACGCCGCTCACAGTTTGCATCCGGTGGCGGGTCAGGGGTTTAATCTCTCATTACGTGATGTTGCAGCGCTGGTTGAAGAGTTAAACAGAGGTCGTCTGGGTGGCCATGCTACAGGGTCGTTGGCTGTGTTGGACAAGTTTTATCAGCGCCAATACCAGGATCAGCGCAACACGCTGTTGTTCAGTGACAATCTAACCAAGTTTTTTGGTCATTCATCCGCCGCCACGGCAATAGTGCGAAACGGTGGGCTGTTAATGTTAGATCTGGTGTCGCCACTACGCCAGGGTTTTGCTCGTTTTGGTATGGGCATGAGCCGGGGAGTTAACTCCCGTGCATAGCGTTTTTGAACCTGATTATGATGTGATTATTGTCGGTGCTGGACCCGTAGGTGCGGCTGCAGCTTGCTTGCTCGGCAGTACAAATAAGGCCACAGAGCGACTTAAGATCGCCTTAATTGAGGCTAATCCGACAGAGCAATTTTCAGCGGATAATTTTGATCCCAGGGTGGCAGCCGTTACTGAGAAGTCGCGGTTGCTATTAGATCGCTGTGGTGTTTGGGATTCAATCATGGCGATGCGAGTCAGTCCCTATGTTGCAATGGATGTCTGGGATGCAGAGAGCACTGGACGGATAAGATTTGACTGTAGTGATCTGCAGCAACCCAATCTTGGCCATATCATTGAAAGTAATGTCATGGTTCAAGCCCTAATGGATCGAATCAATGGTTTAGATAATGTGGATTTTATTTGCCCCGCCTCCATTGAGCGCTGCGATAATGAAGGTGAGGCGATAACCGTCGAACTCAATCAAGGCAGAAGAATTTCCACAGCTCTTTTAATCGGTGCCGATGGCGGTCGCTCAAAAGTCCGAGAATGTTTTAGCTTTGAGTGCAAAAGCTGGACTTATGACCACAATGCCATTGTTGCCACCATTACCACTGCCAAACCCAATGAGCAAACTGCTTGGCAGCGATTCATGCCCACCGGGCCCCTTGCCTTATTACCGTTGAATCGTGGAGGTGACCTGTGCAGGAGTTCCATCGTTTGGTCGCAGATTCCAGAGAGTGCTGATACTCTAATGCAGTTGAGTGATTCGGATTTTTGTACTGAACTCTCGCGGGCCAGTGAGTACTGTCTTGGAGATGTAACTTCTGTGGATCGTCGCTACAGTTTTCCCCTCACTCAGAATCATGCAGTGGACTATGTGTTGCCGAGAGTTGCTCTGGTTGGCGACGCCGCACATACCATCCATCCGCTGGCTGGGCAGGGTGTCAATCTGGGTTTTGCCGATATTGCTGTGCTTGATCAAGAGATAGTGCGCGCACTGGCTCGAAATGTGGATATTGGTCAGTTAGCGGTTCTCAAACGCTATCAGCGACAGCGCAAACCGGAGAATTTGGCAGCTATGGCGGCGATGGAGGGTTTTAAGCGATTGTTCGCCGCAGATGAGTTGCCCCTTCGCCTACTCCGCAGTCTTGGGATGTCTCAATTAGACCGACTGTCACCATTAAAAAATCAGCTTATGAAGCGCGCTATGGGGCTATAAGCTCTACTGGGTTGCTGGTAGCCTATCAGTGACGTAGAGCGATGACTTTGAAGGATCCATTATTGCCTATTTCATCCACTGAAGTGAAATATTGTTGTGCTTTCTGTGCCAGTGGAATAAATGCATTAACCACAAATACAGCGTAACCTTCAGGCATTAGTAAGCGCTTGCTATTTCTTAGGAATTTTGACGACATATCAGCATCGACAGAGAATCCCTGGTGAAAAGGTGGATTGCACCAAATGGTATCAAACTGTCTTTGGATAATGTCTCCAGCATCGGAAGCTACTATGCTAATTTGCGCTGCTGACTGCTTAAAATTAACAGCAACCGCCGCCAGTGCGGCGGCATTGTTGTCGGTGAGGGTAATATGTTCTAAAGATAAGTTCTCTGCCCGATTGGCCAGATAGCCATAGCCACAGCCCAGATCGAGTAAGCTGTTTGTCGATGTGACAAAGTGACTCGAAAACTCTGCCATGCAATCAGCTAAAAAGGCGCTACCTCGATCAATTTTATTCCATCCAAAAATACCCGGTTTTGTCATCATTTGTAGGGATGGATCTTCAATGGGTCTTAGCTGAGCATAGTTATTGTCGTCTAATGGATTCTGATTGTTGGCTAGAAAACATACTTCCGCCAGGTAACTGGTACCGTTTTTGTTGGCTGAGATATGATCTCCCAAACATTGACAGGCAGATTTTGTATAGTTTTTGATGCCATCATTTTTACCACCACTCAGCATCAGTCGGCCCTTTTGCTTCAGTAGTCGTGTCGCCTGATTGATGACATGATGACTACTGGCTCGCTCTTTAGAGACTCGAAATAATACACTGTCAAAACTGTGGTCTTCGAAGTCATCGAAATTGAGATCATTAAACCGCGCTGGTAGTCCGGCATGCTGTGCCTGTTTGGCGATGTCATAGCGATTACTGACGATATCAACTTGACTATTTTTATCGCTTGCAACGCGATTCCAAGGGACGTTTACCCAGTTTTCATCGGCAATAATTAAATGATGACCAGGCGATGTAGCTATGGAATCGAGGAGTCGTGTAACATTTTTGTCAGGTCTCAGGCGAGTTTTACTGTGATCTTCGTTCATACGACGCTGTTGACCTCCTGCTCGGTCAGTGGGCGATAGTCACCCTCTGCCAAATTGTTGTCCAGCTGGATATTGCCCACCTTAAAACGGTGCAGAGCCACTACCTGATTTCCGAGGGCCGCAAACATGCGCTTGACCTGATGATATTTTCCTTCACTGATGGTTAGAGTAAGGCAGTGACTATCAATTTTCTCCATTGATGCGGGTAGGCAGCGCTGCTTTTCATTTTTTAAAAATACACCTCGAGATAACTTTGCAGAGTAGTCGTGTTCTATTGGGTCGGCAAGTGTTACAGCATAAACTTTTGCACATTCAGTGCGAGGTGATGTGACACGATGATTCCACTGGCCGTCACTGGTGATTAACAGTAGACCTGTTGTGTCTATATCCAAACGACCGGCAATTTGCAGTTCTTCGCTACGGTGCTCATGAATTAAACTGAGCGCGGTGGGGTGTTGTTTGTCTTTAGTAACCGAAACCACACCCGCTGGTTTATTGAGCATAAAGTAGCGTGGACCAGAGGCGAGGATGACAGCACCATCGACGGCAACTTCACTTGTGGGAACTATGTGCTGAGCGGGGTTTGTCACAATTTCATTATCCACTTCTACAATGCCGTGGCGGATCATGCGCTTCACTTCTGAGCGGGTTAAAGCAGTGGAATTACTGATATATTTGTCCAGCCGCACGGTTATGGCGCCTGAGTAAGCAACTCAGCGGCTTGTTTGGCGAAATAGGTGAGAATGCCATCAGCTCCAGCGCGTTTAAAGGCAAGTAATGATTCTAAAATTACTGTCTCACGATCTAGCCAGTGGTTGTCAAAGGCAGCACAGTGCATGGCGTATTCACCACTGACTTGATAGACGAAGGTAGGTGCCTTCAATTGGTCTTTGACCCGTCTGACGATGTCCAGATAGGGCATGCCGGGTTTAATCATAATGATATCGGCACCCTCATCCAGATCCATTGCACACTCATGCAGGGCCTCGTCAGAATTGCCAACATCCATCTGATAGGTTTTTTTATCGCCACCGCCAATGTTAGCGGCGGAACCCACGGCATCGCGAAAGGGACCATAATAGCTGGAGGCATATTTGGCCGAGTAGGCGAGAATTTGTGTATTCTCGAAGCCGCTATCTTCTAGCGCTTCTCGTATGCCAACTATGCGACCGTCCATCATATCCGAGGGAGCCACAATATCGGCACCGGCTTGGGCATGTGAAATCGCCTGTTTAATTAACACCTCGACAGTAATGTCGTTCAACACATAGCCAGATTCTTCATCAACAATGCCATCTTGACCATGGGTGGTAAAAGGATCTAAGGCTACATCAGTGATTACACCCATGTCAGGCACAGCCTGTTTGATGGCGCGAACAGCCCGTTGCGCCAAACCTTCAGGATTGTAGGCCTCTTCAGCCAGAGGCGTTTTTAGTGTCTCATCGATCACTGGAAAGAGTGCTACGGCAGGAATACCTAGCCTGGCCAATTCCTCGACTTCGAGAACCAAGAGATCAATTGACAGACGATTGACTCCGGGCATGGAGGCGACAGGTTCACGCTGCAATATTCCGTCGATAACGAACATCGGTTGTATGAGGTCGTCAACTGAAAGTTGCGTCTCGCGGACCAGACGGCGAGAAAAATGATTCACTCGGTTGCGACGCAGGCGAGTGTAGGGATAGGGGCCGCGATTATTTTGAAAATTCATAGGCGCTCCAATTGAGTGAATCCGGTCAGTTAAAGCACAGTATGATACGCAAATTTGTCGCCGCAAGCATGACTTTTAATGGTCCGCTAGGCAATGCGGGCGAAAACTCGCTCTGCAGCAGATAATGTGTGGTTAATATCTTCATCGCTGTGGGCGGCTGACATAAAACCCGCTTCGTAGGAGGCAGGAGCTAAGTAGACACCTTCCTCTAGCATGCCATGGAAAAACTGAGCAAATTTGTCGGTATCACAATTTATCACTTGGTTGTAATTAACAATTTTTTCCTCTTCAGAAAAGAAAATTCCCCACATAGTGCCCACATGATTGCTCGTCAGCGGAATGCCTGCGGCTGTCGCTCGAGACACCAATCCTTCCACTAAGCGAGTGGTTCGCTGTGCCACAGGCTCAAGGAATCCTGGCTCCGAGATTAAATTTAATGTTGCCAAACCAGATGCCATTGCCACTGGGTTACCCGACAGTGTACCGGCTTGGTACACTGGGCCAAGTGGCGCTATATGTTGCATGATGTGTCTTTTACCGCCGAAAGCTCCCACTGGCATGCCTCCACCAATAACCTTACCCAGACAGATTAAGTCTGCATCGATGTTGTAATAGCCTATGGCACCCTGCTGACTAATGCGAAACCCTGTCATCACTTCGTCGATAATTAGTTGAGCACCGCTATCTGTACAACACTGGCGCAGGGTCTCGAGAAAACCGGGGACCGGGGGAACACAGTTCATGTTTCCCACCACAGGTTCGACAATAACGCAGGCGATTTGTTGACCAATTTGCGAGAAAACCTCTCTTACTTGCTCACTGTCATTGTACGTAAGCGTGATGGTGTGATCGGCGAGGCCATCAGGTACACCCGGCGAGCTGGGAACGCCCATCGTTAGAGCACCGGATCCTGCTTTTACTAAAAGTGAGTCTGAGTGCCCATGGTAGCAACCTTCGAATTTGACAATTTTGTCTCTTTTGGTGAAGCCTCTGGCCAGGCGGATTGCGCTCATGGTAGCTTCGGTGCCTGAGTTGACCATTCTAACCATGTCCATGCCTGGCACAATTGAGCAAATCTTCTCGGCTAGTTGAATTTCCAACTCGGTAGGTGTTCCAAATGTCATCGCTCTGTCGAGTTGCTCGCGTATGGCCTCGAGCACCTGAGGATGACCGTGACCCAAGAGCATGGGCCCCCAGGAGAGCACATAGTCGATATACCGATTTCCGTCGGCATCAAACATATAGGCTCCCTCGGCACGATCGAAAAATACAGGGGTACCTCCCACAGCTCTAAATGCCCTTACTGGTGAGTTGACCCCACCGGGGATTGACCGTTGAGCGAGGTCAAATAATTGTTGTGAGCGAGCATTGTGTTGTATGTTTTCCATCGCTGAGATCCAGTATCAGAAGAGTTGTGGAGCAATGCTTACGTGTTCAAGGTGCATTTGGGTTTTAGAACGGTTTGACCACCGCCAAAATGACGATGCCGACCAAAAAGACTACTGGTATTTCATTAAATACGCGAAAATAGCCGTGAGATTTTTCGTTCCTGTCCTCGGCAAATCTTTTCATGTGGGCTAGGCAGACGTGGTGATAACCAATCAGAAGCACAACCAAAGTCAGTTTGGCATGGAACCATCCCGAGCTAAAGTACGCACTTGGCGCCATCGAGACCAGCCAAAAACCAAGAATTAATGTCGCGACCATGGAGGGGTTGGCGATGCCTTGATAGAGTTTCCGTTGCATAACTTTAAATCGTTCGATACTGATACTATCCTCCGACATTGCGTGATAAACAAATAGCCGTGGAAGATAAAAAAGTGCCGCGAACCAGCAAATTACGGCAATAAGATGAAATGCTAAAACCCATTGGTACATAGTGGTGTTACCCTTTGTGGTGTTTTCATTGTCAACCAATGAGGCGTGCCCGTAGTTGGTTGACCGAGTTTGCGCTATTATAGTCATCTTGGAACAATCTGGATATTGAAAAGAGAGGTTGAAGTGATCAAAGCTGGCATTGTTGGCGCCACAGGGTATACCGGGGCAGAGTTAATTCGACTGTTGGCGGTGCATTCCGAGGCCCAATTAGTTGCTGTGACGTCGCGCTCAGATCAGGGCAATGCAGTGGCAGATATGTATCCTCATCTCCGTGGAGTAGTCAATTTAAATTTTGTTGCTCCAGAGGTGGCTAATTTAGCGGATTGCGATGTGGTGTTTTTTGCCGCCCCCCATGGAGTCGCTCAGCAATTGGTTCCGGTGATTTTGCAGGCAGGAATAAAGGTTATTGATTTGTCCGCAGATTTCCGAATCAGAGACGCAGCGGTTTGGGAATCCTGGTATGGTCAGCGTCATAGCGCAAAGCAATTAATACAAGAAGCGGTCTATGGCTTGCCAGAATTTAACCGAAAAAAAATAGCCTCTGCCAACTTAGTCGCCTGTGCTGGATGCTATCCCACCAGCGTGCAGATCGGTCTCATGCCACTGTTAGAGCGCGGTTGTATCGATGTCAATGATATTATTGCCAATGCGGCGTCTGGCGTCAGTGGTGCTGGTCGTCAAGCCAATATAGCTAACTTGCATACTGAAGTAAGCGATAGCTTCAAGGCCTACGCGGCCTCAGGACACCGTCATCTGCCAGAAATAGAGCAGGGCTTGTCTGACATCGCAGGGGATCCGGTGACACTCACCTTCGTACCGCATTTGTTACCAATAAATCGTGGCATTCATGCTACTCTCTACGCCAATTTGACTGACTTAACTGTAAATGTTCAGACACTATTTGAGCAGTTTTTTGCAGCTGAACCTTTTGTGGATGTTCTACCGGCGGGCAGTCATCCACAGACCCGCTCAGTGCGGGGTTCTAATTATTGTCAGGTGTCGGTGCATCGCCCGAACAATGCAACAAAGGTGGTTATTTTGGTCACTGAGGATAATCTTGTGAAAGGCGCTTCAGGTCAAGCCATTCAGTGTATGAACATCATGTTTGCCAAAGATGAAACGATGGGTTTGTCTGCCCCGGGCCTCATTCCGTGACAGCTGTGCAAAGATCTATCGTTGTTCCTCATAGAGCCGGATACAAGTACCGGCTGCTGGGTTTTGCTCTGTTAACTGGCTTATTGGCGACAGCGTTCGGCTACTGGTTGGGCGTTGAAGATTTGGCGGAAATGAGCGCTGAACACGAGCAATTGAAGGCGCAGTTAAAAGTAGTAGAGGGGCAATATGCGGAAAGTAGAGGCCAATTGGAAATACTCAGAGTGAATCGTGAGGTGGATTTGGCAGCAATAGAGAATTCACGTCAAGAAATCATTGCGGTACAACAGCAAAATATAAAGAATCAGCAGGAATTAGCCTTGTACAGAGAACTGTTGGGTGATACCAGTCAGGCCAAGGGTTTGTCGGTGACCAAACTTAGTCTCAGATCTCTCGATGGTCAGCGTTTCAGCTACCGCTGGGTTGCCCGACAAAAAACCATAAAAATGGCGAG
>MDTG01440366.1_pt1 | contig 10822 bp, 9 predicted proteins | sample 811421 | NCBI WGS metagenome assembly MDTG01 (sample SAMN05326645, study PRJNA326480) | marine metagenome | isolation source: seawater | place: Pacific Ocean: South East | collected 2011 | reverse complement strand
TTAACCAAATTTTTTTGAATGAGTAAAAATTTCGTATCCATCTTTTGTTATACCAACAGTATGTTCAAATTGTGCTGATAATGACTTATCTTTTGTAACCGCAGTCCATCCATCATTCAATGTTTTTGTTTGATATTTACCAAGATTTATCATTGGCTCGATTGTGAAAATCATACCAGCTTTTATTTTTTCTCCAGTTCCCTTTTTACCATAGTGTAATATGGAAGGCTCTTCATGAAATTTCTTTCCAATACCATGTCCACAAAAATCTTGAACAACAGAGCATCCATTATCTTCTACGTGTTTTTGTATTGTAAAACCAATATCTCCCAGCTGAACATTTTCTTTTAAAATTTTAATTGCCTTCATCATTGAGTCATAAGTTATTTGTATTAATTTTTTTGCTTTAACGGAAACATTTCCAACTTCAAACATTCTACTTGTGTCTCCATGCCAACCATCTCTATAAGCTGTGACATCAACATTAAGAATATCACCTTCTTTTAAAATTTTATCAGAAGGAATTCCATGACAAACTACATGATTCGCAGAAGTACAACATGATTTAGGAAAACCTCTGTAAAATAAAGGCGCAGAGCAAGCATGATGATCATTTATAAATTCATAACATAAGTTATCAATTTCACCTGTAGAAACACCTGGTTTAATTATCTTAGCAACTTCATCAAGTGCACCTGATGCAATAGAACCGGCTATCCTAGTTTTTTCAAAAGACTCTTTTATATTTTCGTTCATTAAAATTTAAATTTTATCTGTTTATTTAGTTTTATTCCTTTTGAGTAAAATTTACAATCATAGCAGAGTATATTAAGTTTTTTCTTAACAGCCTTGGATATTATCTTTGAATATTCCGGATCTATGTCGCGTGCAATGGTAAACTGATTACAGTCTTCACGCTGAATAACAAAAAAAATATAAATTTTATAACCGTTTTTACTAGCTTTCATCAATTCATGAATATGTTTAGTCCCCCTAGATGTTATTGCATCAGGAAATTCTGCAATTCTAGTCTTTCTTACTAATGTTACATTTTTGACTTCAATGAAAGCTTTAAAATTTTGAGAAGTAATTAGGAAATCAAATCTAGTGTTTTCACCAAACTTTACTTCTGGTTTAATCTTAATATTTTTACTAAATTCTTTTATCTGATTATTTTCTAAAGCATCTAAAACAATCTTATTTGTGAGATGAGTATTTACACCAATTTTTGAAGTATCATTTTCAATTATCTGCAAGGTATATTTCAACTTTCTATTAGGATTATTAGATTTACTTAGCCAAACTTTATTACCTTCTTTTAAAAGACCGCGCATTGATCCCGTATTGGGACAATGTGCTGTTATTATTTTATCTTCAATCCGCACATCTACAAAAAAACGCTTATATCTCTTTATAAAGATTCCTGATATTAATTTGTCGTCAAAATTCATATATAATTATTAATCTATGAAGAAAAAATACAAAAAAGTAAATGCTGCAATTTTAATTATTGGCAATGAAATACTCTCTGGAAGAACTCAAGACAAGAATGTTGCTTTTATATCCAATTGGTTGAATCTGAAATGCGGAATATCAGTGCGAGAAGTTAGAATCATTCCAGATTTAGAAAAGATAATTGTGAAAAATATTTTAGAATTATCAAAAAATTTCAATTATGTATTTACAACTGGAGGAATTGGCCCAACACACGATGATATAACTGCTAAATCAATTTCTAAGGCTTTCAATGTAAAATATGAATACCATAAAGAGGCATTTAAAATTTTAGAAAATTACTATGGTAAATCAAAATTTAATGATGGTAGAAAAAAAATGGCTAAAATGCCAAAAGGAGCAAAATTAATTTACAACCCTTCAAGTGCTGCTCCAGGATTTGTAATTAAAAATACTTTTTCTTTACCAGGAGTGCCATCTATTTTAAATTCAATGATTGAAAATTGTAAGAGATATTTAATAAAGGGCTTAAAAATACATAGCAAAACATTAAATGTATTTACTGTTGAAAGTAATATTGCAAAACAATTAGAAATTATTCAAAAAAGATATCAAAAGTTTGTAGACATAGGTAGTTACCCTTTTTTTAGACTGGGAAAAATAGGTGTTTCAATTGTTAGCCGATCAACATCAAAAAAAAAGTTAGAAAAAGTAAACCAAGATTTAATTAAACTAGTCAAATTAAAAAAAATTAAAATATTAAAAATCTAAATTAATTTATAAACGTCGTGAACAGTAATTCTATTGATATCTTTGGAATTATAGATTTTTTTACTGTCTAAAATTTTAATCATATCAATGTTTGGGGCAAATTTATCTGACTCAGTAGGCCCAAACAACACTATCATTGGAATATTTGCTAGACCCATCATGTGCATTACTCCATTATCAATTGAAATAGCCAAGCTTAATCTAGAAGCAAGTGCCGTAACAAGAGCAGGACATGAAAAATTTGAGTGATGCTCTGGAAATAAAGCATTGGGTAACTTAGCCTTGATTTCTTTAACTAATTTAGTTTCATTTTTTTCTATAAAAAAAACTGGAACTTTATTTTTTTCTTCAATTTTTGTAGCAAGGTCCATAAAATTATTCATTGCCCAACTTTTTTCTCGATACAAATTACCTTGTGTTATAGAAAATCCAATATAGTTTTTGTCAGGCAATAATCTTTTTGCCTCATTGATAAATTTTGCCTCTAATTGGTTTTGATTGAATTTTAAGATTTTAATGTTTGTATTTAAAAAATTACTTATATTACGAAGGTGATCTTTTGAGGAATATTCTGACTTTTTTGTGCAAAATTTAAAACCGTAAGTAGATGAATAAAAATGATCATGTGGTATTTTTTTTAAGATTATTGTATTTCTTAATTTAGATTGTAAGTCGATAATCAAGTCTATTTTTTTTATATTTTGTTTGTTAAATTTTCTTTTTACAACAAACAGATGCCACCATCTAAAACCAAAATATCTTAAATTCATATTTAAAGTCTTTAAATCAATTTTAAAATCTTTTAATTTTCCTTGGAAGTGATTTTCATGAGCTCCGAGGTAATAAAATTCGGAGTCTTTAAAGTGATTTTTTAGGCTTAATATTAATGTAAATAATTGAATTGAGTCCCCAAGACCTCCTCCAGAGTTATAGAATAAAATTTTTTTCATATAAAGTTTATATTGTATAAATTATGTAATAAAAATATATTTATTTATAAATTTGTACAATAATTTATTAAATTAATTATATGGAACTGAATATTGTAATACCAACTTTTAACGAAAAAAATAATATAGGAGTATTGTTAGAAAAAATCTTTAAACTTTCTAATGAGGTGAAGATAATTATAGTAGATGACTCACCTGATCAAGACATCAAGGAAATCACTGATCATTATAAAAATGTTCAATATATTCATAGAGCTAAAAAAAGTGGAAGAGGATCAGCAGTAATAACAGGAATGAAGTACGCCTTGGAAAAATTTAATTGTAAATATTTGATTGAGATGGACGCTGATTTATCTCATGAACCGAATGAGATAATTAAGAATTTAAATTTTTTTTTAAGTGAAAATATTGATTTGTTAATTTCTAGCAGGTATCTAAAACAGAGTAAAATTATAAACTGGCCAGTACAAAGGAAGTTGCTTTCTTTTTTAGCCAATAATTTGGCAAAAAATATTTTAAAGGTGCCAATTAGTGACTATACAAATGGTTTTAGAATATACTCAAATAAAGCAGCAAAACACGTAACTGAAAATTGCGGAAAAGTAGGAGACGGTTTTATCATCCTTTCAGAAATACTAGTTCAACTTTATTACAATAATTTTATAGTCAAAGAAGTTGAGTCTACTTTTGTTAATAGAACTAGAGGAGAAAGTTCGGTGACTTTTAAAGAAATTTTTAAGTCCCTGATAGGATTATTTAAAATTTATAAATTAAAAAATAAATTACAGTCTTAACTCACTTTTTTTTATATATACTCCAATTATTTATTTCTCTATCAACTATATAGTTCTCATCAATAAAAGATGCTACTTTTTGAAATCTATACTCAACTGGCCTTAGATTTAGAAAATCATAATTTTGATTGAAAAAAATAAAGCTTGGCATTTCTTTTTTTAGTTCGCTAATCATTTTATTTTGAACAGTATCTGAAGAAATTACATATAAAAAATTAAATTTTGTACAATTTTTCTTTTTAAGAATATAAGGCAATATCACGTCATAAGAAAATAATTGAACACATTTGAGATTATAATTTCTAGTTACAAAATTTCTTAAATTAATGTATTTTTTTTCTAAAAAAAAATTGTCTTCTTTTTCTGCAATAATTATATTTCTTTCTTTGAATGATAAAATATTTGAATAGTTGATAAATATTAAATCTTTTGAAACAATTAAAAGTAATAATATATAAGCGGTTACACTATATTTTTTGACAGTATCAAAAAAATTTTTATTAATTAAAATGAAAATTAGCAAAGAAATTAAAAAGCTTTTGCTAAAAAAGATAGATTGCTTCATGTGGTATCCGTCTGGTACGCTTAAAGCACTTTTATAAATCAAGCATGAGACAATAAAAAAGAAAAATAAATACAGTTTTGAATTACTTGTTAATTTGAATTTATTAGTCATTAAAATAAAAGAAATTAAAAATCCATTTAAAATAATAACAAACAAATTCATAGTTCCTCTTGAAGCATGTTTATTTTCAAAGTCAAATAATGTTGGGTAAGGTGATCCAGCAAAAAGATCAAAATCTTTTACAACATTCAACGAATTAAATATAAAATTTTTAATCTCAGATGGGCCAAATAAAATATAGGAAAATAAATAAGAAAAAAACACTCCTATTGTTAATAATGAGCTTGTTAAATATCTTTTTTTAACCATTGCAATAAAAAACAAGATTAACAAACCGATTAGGTAATAAACTCCTCTATCTAAACTCCAAAAAATAGCAACAGATGAAAAAAATCCTAAAAAAAAAGGAGTAAATATTTTCTGTTTTTGAAACTTGATAAAATCAACAGCTAGATACAGTAAAATAAAAATTGGTATATCACGGTATCTAAATGGATAAAAAATTTCTGTTAAATCTCTATTTAGCTTTAAAAGAATTAAACTTGTTACGATAAAAAAAATAATTTGAGTATTCTTTTTTAAATTAAAAATAAACGATAATTTATAAATAAAAAATACCAGAAAAATTTCAGTTAAATATCTTAGGAAATAATGAAAAACTTTATAAGATCCAATTGTAATGCTATCAAATATTTTCCATGGAATAACTGCAGCGTAAATGTCACTAAATAGACTATTAGATAAGTAGGCACCCTCCCAAATTAGACCGGTTTTATAATGGTTGAATGCCATACTAAGCGTTAAACCCTCGTGAAAATAATCTAGTGAGTCTGTAAAAAAATTTGTCGATAAATAGTTAATAGTGATAATCAAAACTGACAAAAATAAAATACTTAATAAAATATTATTTTTATCTTGTTTTTCTGTTGGGTTTGAGAAGAATAAATTGAGTAAATTTACATCATTATAAAAAAATTTTTTTAATAAAGCAAAAAAAACTATAATAGGGAGACTGATAAAAAAAATAAAACGTGCTGAATTATTCCGGTCACTAATAATATTTTCTGAGTAAAAACCTATTACATTTCCTGTATTGCTATATTCAAATGAAATATTTTTCCAAAATAATATTGAGATTATAAGGCTAAAGATAATACTTAAAACCAAAATTAAACTTTTAATTTTATAGCTCATTAAATTTGATTTTTATTATGAATAAACTATTTATTCAATGATCTTATATAGAAATTGATATATACAAAGCACTCAAATAGAGTAAATACATAGTGAATTAAATTTGATAATATCATTTAATGAAAAATAAAAAGTCTTTTGCTATTAAAAAACTATTTCCTAAATTCTATCATTTTCAAAAAAATTTGATTAGCAAAATACCAATGAAAACCTCGTTATGGGATAACAAAAATTATAAAGTGAATTTACGTATACATAAAATGGTAAAGACATGGAAGACAAAGTCTTTACTTGAAGAAGCTAATTACGTCTACGAAAATTATAGCGGTGGAGATGTGATTGATGTAGGTTCTTTTACAGGTTTTTATTCATTTCTATTGTCACCTAAAGCAAATAATTCTGATAGCTTTATTAGTTGTGAACCAGATCAAAGAGCTCATAATGAATTGTACAATAATATTTCAATTTTAAAAAAACTTTTTAAACATAATAATTACTCGGTGATTACAAGTCCTATAAATAACGGAAAAAAAGTTGTGATGGCACATGATGAGTGGGGACATCCTTGTTTCTTAGATTTAGATAAAGTTAATAAAAATGACTTGAAGGATAAGGTAAAAATTAATTCAACAACTATTGATAATTTAGTTAAAGAGTTGTCTTTACAACCAACACTCATCAAAATTGATACAGAGGGAGCTGAACTTGATGTACTAGAGGGAATGAGAGAGACTTTAAAAAAGTTTAAACCTACGATTATGTTAGAAAAACACCCAACAATGATACCAAAAAATACTTCATTAGAGACTATTAATAAATTATTAGAGAACAGTAATTATAAAGCTACTCTAATAAATAAAGATAATATTACCATAAGAGAAATATGGATGTAGCATATGAATGACTATTTAAATGAGTCAAAAGAAAAGTTGATTAAGCTTCTTAAAGAAAAAGACTCAAAAATTGCTTTTTATAAAGAAAAAATAAAATTTGGAGGTCTTGTTTGGCAAGCTAAATCGGAAAATGCGTACGAAAAATTAAAAGAAAATCACATAGTATTGGAAAATATCGATAAAAAAAATTTAAATTTTAAGACAGACAGAAATTCAAATATACTGATTGAGGGCGATAATCTTCATGCGCTCAGTGTATTAAATTATTCTCATAAAGAATGTATAGATATAATTTATATAGATCCACCTTATAATATTGGATCTAGGTCAAAGCCTGATTTTTACTACGATGATAAAAGAGTTGATGAGGATGATCCTTTTAGGCATAGCAAGTGGATTTCTTTTATGTATAAAAGGCTTAAATTAGCTCGAGAATTACTAAAAGATAATGGAATTATTTATATTTCAATAGATGAAACAGAGATAAATAATTTAAAGTTGTTATGCGATGAAATTTTTGGATGGAGAAATTTTTTATCTAATATTAAATTAAAAGTAAAAGCTGGTGCTGGAGTTGGATCAAAAGACTCTTTTTTACAAGATGTAGTTGAGTATATATTGGTTTATAAGAAAAAACTTGATATTCAAAACAATATACCAGATACCCTCGAAATTTTTAAATCAGAAGAGGAACAAAATTATACTTCAGTTCTAATTGATAAAAAAAAAATAAAAAAAATTAAGGATATAAAAACTGCAAAAAGAATAATTCCTGTTTATGAATATCAAAAGTATAAAATTTCTTCCTTAAAAAAAGACAAAAGAAATAAAGAAAACTATATTAAGTATTTTGACAAAATATTTAGAACTACAAATCCTCAAGGCGGTCTCATGAAGGAAATCTTACCTGAAATTCCAAAAAAGGGATTATTTTCATTTGAAACTATGAACACGAAGGGCAAATATAAAGGACAAAAAACTACTAAATATGTTTATAACGGAGGATTGGTTATTTTTTTTAAAGAGAAATCAAAAATAGAAAAAGGTAACCTTTATAGATTCATACCAAATTCAAATCTATGGCTTAAAAATTATCATCAAGGAATTGCCAAAGAAGGAAGCGTAGTTTTTAAAAATGGAAAAAAACCAGTAAAATTAATTAAAGATTTAATAAATATGGTTCCAAATAATCACAATGCCACGATTCTTGATTTTTTTGCTGGCTCAGGAACGACTGGCCAGGCAGCTATTGAATTAAATAAAGAGGATGGGGGGAACAGAAATTATATATTAAACACAAATAATGAGGATCAAGGCTACGGAAAAATAATGGATAAATTTTGTTATCCAAGATTAAGTAAAATTTCAAAAGATTACAAGTCTAATTTACATTTTTATAAAACTAAATTTATAAAAAAAATTAAAAATGATAAAGAAAAAGTTGATTTATTTAAAGAAATAATCGATTTAATTTGCATTAAAGAAAATACTTTTAAAAAAATATTATCAGGTAAAGATAATAAATATTGTTTATATGAGTCATCTACAAAGATAATTGGATTTATTTTTGATGACGATTTTATTGAAGACTTTAATAAATTTACTTCAAAATTTAACAAAAAAATAAACGTTTATATTTTTTCCTATGAAAATGTAAATTATTCAAACTTTTTTAAAGACAATAAAAAAAATATAACCGCAATATCTTTACCTCATTCTTTTTTAAAGGAAGCTGAAAATGTTAGTAATTCGATAAAAATGGATTATGAAGAAAATTAAATATCAAGAAGATGCTGTAAAAGAATTAGTTGAAAAGACCAAAAATTTACTCGTAGCCAATATAGATTTACCGACACTTATTTTTAAAGCTCCAACTGGCTCAGGAAAAACTTATATGTGTTCTGAGTTTATCAAAACTGTTACCAATAATCCAAATTTTGAGAATAACTTTTCTTTTATTTGGGTTGCCCCGAATAAGTTAGAAGATCAAAGTTATAAAAGTCTCAAAAGATATTTTGCTCACTCTAATGACATAAAATGTTCTAAAAAAGAAGACGTAAGTATAGATAAACATATAAAAGAAAACGAAATTTTATTTATAAATTGGCAAAGTATAAATCAAGAACAAAACATTTTAAGAAGAGCTAGTGAACATGATCCAAATCTAGAACAAATTATTACTAACACAAAAAAATATAACAGGAAGATAATTTTATTTATTGATGAAATACACGCAAATGCAGGAACAAATATATCAAAAGATATTATTAATAAAGTTATTGCACCGGATGTAATTCTAGGTGTTTCTGCGACTCCAAGTCGTTATTTACCGGCTTCAGACAGAGTTGAAGTTCCAATTTATAAAGTTAGGGAACAGGGCATGATAAAGGAATTTGCAACTATAAATCCTGGTTATAAAAATGAATATAACAACAAAGTTTTAACTTCTGGTCTAGGGGGTAAATCTGATAATAAAGTTATTGAAGCAGCTCTTAAAAAAAGAGATCAGATTAAAAAATTTTATTCTAAAATAAATAAAAAAATCAATCCACTGATAATAATTCAAATACCAAATTCTAGTAGTAAAGAGACCACAAACAAACAGCAAATTGAAAACGAATTGATAAAATTTAATATAACAACCCAAAATGAAAAATTAGCAAAAATGTTATCTAATGATAAGGAAAATTATTCAGAAAAGATTAAAGAGGAGCTTGATAATAAAATAGAGGTTTTAATTTGCAAACAAGCAATAAATATTGGCTGGGACTGCCCAAGAGCACAAATACTAGTTGCATTAAGAAATTGGGGAAATGAAACATTTCAAACACAAACCGTTGGAAGAATTATGAGAATGCCTGAACAAATGCATTACAAGGAAAAAATATTAAATAGAAGTTATATATTTACAAATCTTAAAAAGGTATCAATTGATAGAGAGGATAATTTTACAGAAATTAGAACCAAAAACTCAAAAATTGTAAACGAAGATGCAAAAAAGATTACATTACGATCAGTTTATTCAACGAAAACAGAAGTTTCTGCCTATCTCCAATTTAAAACATTTTATAAAATATTTCTTGATAAAATTGATAATCGAAAAATAAATTTTTCACCTAAACGACTTAAAACAAGAAGTATAGAAAATCAAAGAATTTTAGAAAATTCTCCAGATGATGAGGTAACAATAACCGCAAACCAATTAGAAGCTGTTTTAGATATCGAAAATTACAAATTAGAGCTTAGAAAATTTATCATTTCCAAAATTGATAATAACTTTTTTAGTGATCATTTTATGAATACCTTAAAAAAAGTATTTTATAAATATTTTTATAAATTCGAAGAAAATAAAATTATTAATATTATTTGTGATACAGAAAATAGAAATTACATAAGCAACATTATTGATCAATCACTTGAAGAATATAAAAAAAATTATTCTTCAATAATTACCTCTCAATTAAAAATAAATAATAATTGGAAGATTGAAAATGAATGTAGCTTCACCGACAAAAATAAACTCAATTCAGATGTTAAAAAAAATATTTTTGATAAGTTTTATTGTTTAGATACTCAGTCGAATGTAGAAAAAAATTTTATTAAAAAACTTGAAAAAAGTTCAAAGGTAAAATGGTGGCATAAAAACGGTGATTCCGGAGCAAGTAATTTTGCTGTACCGTATGATTACAACAAAACCAAAAAACCTTTTTTCATAGATTTTATTGTTAAATTTAAGAATGGTAAAATAGGCTTTTTTGATACAAAGTTAGGATTTACATTAAAGCAGCCTGATACTCCTTGTAAAAACAAAGGTTTATTAAATTATGTAAAGACTGACAAAAATTATGTGGGAGGTATTATCACAAATAATTCTGATAAATATCACGATCATCAATGGAGAATTTTTTCAGGCAAAAGTGAAAATATTTCAAAAAAAAATCATCAAGAATGGAAATCATTAGATTTTTAATGTGGCATGTTTAAATTATTTTTTATTTCTTTAAAATCCTAGTGTATTAATATATTAACAATAACAATAAAAATAACAACGTGCCCTCGTGGTGAAATTGGTAGACACAAAGGACTTAAAATCCTTGCCCTTTTGGGAGTGCCAGTTCGAGTCTGGCCGAGGGCACCACT
>MDTG01226015.1_pt1 | contig 10822 bp, 9 predicted proteins | sample 811421 | NCBI WGS metagenome assembly MDTG01 (sample SAMN05326645, study PRJNA326480) | marine metagenome | isolation source: seawater | place: Pacific Ocean: South East | collected 2011 | reverse complement strand
TTATCATGATGAAAATGGAATAATTATTGCTTCAGAATATAAATCAATATTTAAAATTCTTCAAATTAAAAGAAAAGTTAATTTATCTGCTCTATCTTATTTTATGAATTTTAAAATGTCTCCTTTTTTAACAAATGAAGAAACATTTTATGAAGAAATTAAAAGCGTTAAGCCTGGAGTGGTTCTGAAATATAATATCAATACAAATAAATTAAGTCAAAAATTTAAACTTGAAAAAAATAATAACCCAAGTTTATCCTCTGCTAATATTTATAATAATTTAAAAGAGGACATTTTTAATTCCATTAAACATAGATTAGTAAGTGATGTAAAAATTGGAACTTTTCTTAGTGGTGGAATCGACTCATCTTTAATTGCATCAATTTCTAATAAAATAAATAGAGATATAAGTTATTATTGTTCTTTTGATACAAATAGAAAACAACACGACAAGGATGATCTTTATTACGCGAGAGAGTTGGCAAAAAATTTAAAATTAAACTTAAATGAAATTCCGATAAAGTATGATTATAAAAATTATATAGAAGTTTTAGAAAAACTTTCCTACCAATTTGAGATACCTGTTAATTATGCTGCCACACCTTTCCCATCTTATTTTATTTTAAAGAAAATGAAAAAAGATGGAATTAAGGTAGTTTTAGATGGTATTGGAGCAGATGAAATAATGGGTTTTTATCCAAATTATTTATCTTTAGCAATTTCAAATTTTCGAAATTCTTTTTTTAAAAATGCTATATATTATTTTTATAATCATTTTAAAAATTCAAATAAATCAATTTTTTTTAAGAATAAAGATTTTTTATACTTTCTTTATAAAGGTATTTTTAAAAAATCATTATTAGAACAGCAAAAAAACAGTATTATGTATAATAATGTAATAATTAACAAAGAATTATTATATATAATTTGTGAAATGACAAATAAAAATCAAAGAGAAAATATATATAACATAATAGAAAAACAATTGTATGCAGTTAATACTATTGGAATACCTTTTTATGTTGGTGTATCAGATCAAGTATCAATGATGTTTTCAATAGAAAATCGATCCCCCTTTTTAGATAAAAATTTATATAAATATATTTTTTTGGATAATAAATTTAAATTTAAAGATGGATATAATAAAATTCTTTTAAGAAAATTTTTATCTGAACATGCGCCTAATGAAATAGCCTGGAGAAAAGAAAAAAAAGGATTTTCTAACTTTAGTCAAATAGATTTCACAAATAATAAAAAAAATAAAGAATACATTCTTGATGATTCATTTATAAGATCATTTGTTGATATAATAAGTTTAGAAAAATTATTTAATAACAATCCAAGATCTAGATTTATAATTTCTAACTTACTATCTATAGCAAGTTTAAGTAAAAAGTATGAGTTATATTTATAATGATTAATTATATTAAAATTATAAGAAGAAGATTTTTATTAAATTATGTAAGATTTGTAAAATTTCTTCTTTCTAATATTCTCTATAATATTTTTAATTTTCTTCTTTTTAAAACAAGATGGAAATACTTATTATATTATAACTTCATCGATAACCACAGAATAATAAATAAAATAAATAACAATTTAGAATATAAATTTTATTCTCTTAGTAGAATGACTCAATCTAGATATAATAATTTTTTAAAGGCTGAACCTTACACCATAAAATGGATAGATGGATTTCCAAAAGGTAAAATTTTTTGGGACATTGGTTCAAATGTTGGTTTATTTGCAATTTATTATGCCAAAAAAAATAATAATAATAAGGTTATAAGTTTTGAACCTTCAGTGTTTAACCTTGAAATTTTAGCTAGAAATATATTTTTAAATAACTTAACCAAAAATATTTCTATTTTTCCTTTACCATTAAATAAATCATCTGAAATAAATGATTTTAATATGAATAACACAGAGTATGGAGGTGCACTATCTGGATTTGGTGTAGATTATGATGAAAATTTTAACAAAAGAGATATTAATTTTAAATATAGTACTTTTGGCATGTCTCTAGATAAACTAATTGAAATTTATAACTTAGAAATTCCTCATTTTATTAAAATTGATGTTGACGGAATAGAGGAGCTAATTTTAGAAGGCTCAAAAAAACTTTTTAATGATAAAAATTTAAATTCTGTTTTAGTTGAAAATCCTAATAATTTAGAGTCTATAAGTAATTTTTTTAAAAAATTTAATTTTGTATTAAAAGAAGATATTGCAAATGTGCAAATTTGGGAAAGAAATTCATCTAATTAATTTTTTTGAAGTAAATATAGATTTGTAACTGATTTATTTGCTCCTAAACAAATAGGCACCCCTTTAGAAATTTTTTAATAAAAAACAATTAAGTGTGCTTTAATTAAATATTTTAGCTTTATACATACTTATATTATATTACCTATATTATGATATAATAGAATATTATGAAAAAATTTAAATATGTAACCATAAGAGAAATTCAAAGTAATGCTTATAATAAATGTAGAAAAGGTACATTTACTTGGCTCGAAAGTGGTGCGGAAGATGAGTTTACAACTGACAAAAATATAAATGATTTAAATAAAATTCAAATATATCCTCGAGTATTAAACAAAATTGTTGAACCAAATTATGAAACCACTTTTTTAAATAAAAAATTTGAGTCCCCACTAATATTATCTCCTATGGGTCATCAAACTCAATTTCATAAAAATGGAGAAATTGAAATGGCGTTAGGAACTAGTAACATCAATGTACTGAGTTGTTTTAATACTCAGGGAAGAATTAATTTAAATGAAATAAAGAAAAATAGTAAAAATTCAAATTTAGTTTGGCAATTATTTTTATTTGGCAAAAAAGATTGGATACTTGAACAAATTGAATTAGCTGAAAAAAATCAGTGTATTGCATTATCAATCTGTCTTGATGCTCCCGTTAGATCATATAGATATGCTGATAGAGAAACAAGATATGATGCAAGAAATTTTGGTAGAAGAACTCAAAACATTAGTCCAAATATTGAAATGGCTCTTAAATATGATTTTTCTATAATAGGATGGATAAAAAAACAAACCAATCTTCCCGTTATTCCAAAAGGAATTGTTTATTATAAGGATACTTTAAAACTTATTGAGCAAGGTATCGATGCAATTTGGTTGTCTAATCATGGTGGCAGAATGTTTAACTCTGGAATATCTGGTGTAGATATTCTTAAAGATCATAAAAAATATATTAAAAATAAGTTACCTATAATAATTGATGGTGGCGTAAGAAAAGGTACTGACATTATTAAGTACTTATCATTAGGCGCTGATATGATTGGTATAGGTAGACCAGCATTATATGGTTTGATAGCAGATGGACATATTGGAGTAGAAAACGTTTTTAATATTTTTCATAATGAGCTAAAAATTGCTATGACAAATGGCGGTTTTAAGAATATAGAAGATATCAAAAAATCTAAAATTAGAAACAATGAATAAAAACAAACCAAAGGTGTTATGTATTATTCCTGCAAGGGGAGGATCAAAAGGACTTAAAGATAAAAATATTCAAAAAGTAAATGGAAAACCTCTAATTTATTACCCAATCGCTGCAGCAAAAGAAAGTAAGGTATGTGATAGGATATTTGTAAGCACAGACTCAACTAAAATAGCAGATTTAGCAAAGAAATTTAATGCAGAAGTCCCATTTCTTAGATCAAAAAAATTTTCTAAAGATTTAACAACCACAGAAGAAACGCTCCAAAATGCTTTATTAGAATTCGAAAATTATACTAATTTTAAATTTGATATTTGTGTGTTTCTTACAGCAAACAGAATTTTTAGAAAATCAGCTTGGATAAAAAAATGTGTAAATAATTTAATAAATGACTCTAAAATTGAAAGCAGCTTTGTTGTTCAAAAAACCTACAAACATTTTTGGCATAAAAAAAATAACAAGTATGAGAAAGTTCTAAGATGGATGAATTCATATACTTCAAGGCAAGTAGCACCAGATTTTTATAGAGAGGATACTGCGTTAACCTGTGCTTCAAGAGCAAGCTTATGGAGAAGAGGAATTCGTATAGGAAAAAAAATTAAATTTGTAGTTCATGATAATCCTTTTGCTGAAATAGATATTCATTCAGAAGAAGACTTAATAATTGCAGATGCAGCTATGAGATTTATAGTTAATAAAAAAAAGATGAAAGCATTCTAAGTGAAACCAGATGTTGGCATAGGATTGTTTGCTTATAACAGGCCTTCTCATTTTAAACGGGTATTAATAAGTCTTGAAAACTATAATGTAACTAATCTTACAATATTTATTGATGGACCAAAAAATAAAAAAGATAAAATAAATCAAGATTATATTAAATTTATGATTAGTAATTCATTGCTAAAAAATATTAAAGTTAAATACAGTAAAAATAATAAGGGTTTAAGTAAGTCATTATTAGATGGTATAGATTATTTATCAAAAAAATATAATAAATTTATTATTCTCGAAGATGATTGTGTGCCTTATTCATTTTTTTTTGAATTTTTTGATTTTTGTTTTGATAACTTCTTTGATCATAAAGATATTAATTCAATATGCTCATTTCAATTTTATAAACATAAAAATATTAAACAGAATGATCTTTTTTTAATGGATATGCCTCATTTTATACCCTGGGGATGGGGTACATGGAGTAAAAAATGGAATACTTTTAAAAAAACTAAAATTTTAAAATATAAAAATTATCCAAATTTTTTAAATAAATATAATAATAAAAATTATCGGAAAAATCAAAAACAGAACATATGGTCTTTAAACTATATATTATATCAATATCATTTTAACAAAAAATCATTATTCCCAAATATAAGTCTAATAAAAAATATTGGTTTTGATGGATCTGGAATAAACTCTAAATTATCAGCAGAATTTACTTCATCTGAAATAAAAATAAAAAAATTCACTAAAAATAAAAAATTATTTAATGATAATGATATATATAAAAACCAATTGAACTTAATTTCAAAAAAAATTAATTTATTTTATTAATGAATATAGTAATCTACGGTTATGGCTCTATTGGTAAACACTACTATAGTCTTTTAGATAAAAAGATTTTTAAAAATATTTATATAGTTGATAAAATATTCTCTCAAACTATAAGAAAAAAAAACGTCCATTTTATAGATGATATTCATTTTAAAAAAATTACAAATAATTTTAATTATGCAATTATATGTACGCCTTCAAATCTACATTTCCAACACGCAAAATATTTTTTAAATAAAAAAACTAATGTATTAATAGAGAAGCCATTTGTTCTAAAATTTAGTCATGCAAAATCTTTAATTTTATTAAGTAAAAAAAATAAAGTAAGATGCTGGACTGTATTTCAAAATAGATTAAATGAACCAGTAATCCTATTAAAATCATTATTACAAAAAAATTTTTTTGGAAAATTGCAATTAATCCATTGTAATTTATTATGGAGTAGAGATAAAAAATATTATAGCGATGATTGGCACGGTAGATACAAATCTGATGGTGGAGTATTAACAAATCAAGCCATACATCTTCTGGATGTACTTATCTATTTATTTGGTAAAATTGAAAACTTTCAAGGAAATTTAAAGTTTAATAAAAAAAAATTAGAGTCTGAAGATTTTATATCTTTAAATATAACCTTAAGTAATAATCTTCCTGTATCATTTTTGGCGACAACACGATCTAATAAAGACTATGAAATGTCAATTGATGTTTTTGGCTCCACTAAAAGATTAAAAGTTGGAGGTTTAGCATTAAATAAGATTAACTTTTTTGATAAAAATCTTAATAAAAAATATGCTAATAAAAATTTCATAACAAAACATGGTTTTGGAAATAAACATAAAATATTACTATCAAATTTTCTAAACTTAAAAAATAAAGATCTGTTTAATTTGTCTATTGAAAAAAATCATTATTTAATTAAAGTAATTAATTCTATTTATTTTCATCTTTCTGATGTGAATAATTTTAAAGTAAATAAAAATAGAAGTATCTTAGGCTATGATAAAAAAAAATAAATATTTAATTAGTAATTTAACAAATAAAAACCCAACAAAAGATATTTCCGAAGAAGATTTAAAATATAAACTTGTTAAAAGTACTTCGCAAAAAAAAATTACAGTTAAAATTAATAACAAAGTTTCATTTGGCCCAAAATTTCTACCTATTATTGCTGGCCCTAATGGAATTGAAAGTAAAGAACTTTTATTTGAAGTAGCGAAATACTTTAAAAAAATTGGAGTTAATATCTTTAGGGTTCACGCATTTAAACCTCTTACATTTCCATATAGATCTAAACAATATTATGATGTAGGAAATAATGGCCTAAAGTGGGTTAATGAACTAAAAAAATATTATAATTTTACATATGTTTCTGAAATTACTGAAATTCAGTATTTAGAAGATATGTGCAATACTGTTGATATACTTCAAATTGGCTCACGAAATATGCAAAACTTTGAATTACTCAGGGAATGCGCAAAAAGCAAAAAACCTATAATTTTAAAAAGACATTTTGGTACTAGCCTAAGAGATTTTTTAGGTGCTGCAGAGCATATTTTATTAGAGGGTAATAATAAATTAATTTTATGTGAGAGGGGAGTTGCTGCGCCACACACGCATAAAGATACATCAAGGTTTATGCTAGATCTACAGGCTATAGTAGCTCTTAAGGAAATATCTTGCTTACCTATCATTTCAGATCCAAGTCATGCATCTTTCTGGGCACCATGGGTTCCTCATTTAGCTTTTGCATCAGTGGCCTCTGGTTGTGATGGATTAATAATAGAAACTCACCCTAGACCAAATGAATCTAAAGTTGATCCATTACAACCTCTAAATTTTAAGGAATTTCAATCAACAAGACTAAAATTGATTAAATTAGGTAAACTTTTTAATAAAAAAATAATTTAATATTTTGACTGATAATAAATTAAAATGTTTTATTATTGGATATCCAATAAAAAAACCTAGATCTACAAAAATCTGGAATAATTTCTTAATTACAAATAAAATTAATGCAAAAATGAAAACTTTAGAGATGAAGAAAAGTCAAATAAATAATTTTCTTATAGAAATAAAAAATGATCCATTATTTTTGTCTACATTGGTCACAATGCCATATAAAAAAAAAATATTAGAATTTATTGATAACAAACATTCCAGTGTAATCAATACCAATTCTGCAAATCTAGTTTGTAAAAAAAATAATAAATTAAAAGCTTACAATACTGATGTGCTCGGTGCTGAACATTGTTTAAAAAACGAAATTAGAAAATATAATACTATAATTATAATTGGAATTGGGGGGTCAGGAGAAGCAATTTTTAGATATTTATTTTCTAAATACAAAAATAAAAAATTTATACTTATTAGTAGTAAATTTAAGTTCAAATCATCTCGAGTAAAAATTTTAAATAAAATAAATAAAAATATTTTGTCTAATAAATCTTTAATTATTAATTGTACGCCAATCGGCAGTGACCTGAAGAAAAACTTAATAAATAAATCACCAATATCAAAATCTTTATTTAAATATATTAATAATTATAGTTTTATATTTGATATAATCTATAAACCTAAAAAAACTTTATTGGCCAAATTAAGTAAATTATATAATATTAAATATTTAAATGGATTAGAAATGAATTCTATTCAAGCGGCTATTGGTTTAAAAATAGTATTTAAAAATGTTTAAAAATACTATTTTTGTTATTTTAAATGCTAGATTAAAAACTTTAGATACCATTATTCCTTTGATGATGGATTTAGACAAAGATAAAACTGAAATAATATATTACTCTCCTAACTTTGATACAACAAAAGCAATAAAATTAAATAAAGTAATAAATGACTGCGTAGCAAAAACAGGTAAATTAGTATATTTTTACAATAATTCAAAAAAATATAAATTTTTATTTTCTATTAGAAAAATTTTTGATTTTATTTTACTTTCTTCTTACTTTTTTTTTAAAATTTTATTAAGAAAATTTGATTGTATATATTTTTCAGATCAAAGGGGAAAAAAATTTTATTTGAAATATCTTAAATATAACGTTTTTTTATGTGAAAATGACCCGTTTGGTCATACAAAATATATTTTAAAAACTAAAAAAATTGAGGAAGGAATCTTACTTGGAAAAAAAATGATCAGTTCAAAATTTATTTTACCAAAACAAAATTTGATTTTGTTTTCAAAGGATTTTTATAATTTAGATATAAATAAAAATAATGATAAAGTTAATTTTTGGGCATTTAATAATATTAAATTAAGTAAAAAATGGTTATCATTTTTAAATTCTAATAAGGAAGAATATTTAAAAAAAGAATATAATAAAAATAATATAGAATTTAGTAATAAAATCATAACAATTTGTCTCGGCCCACTTACAAGAGGATTTGGATTGGGTAAAAGAGATAAAAATATTATGGGAGAATTATTAAATGAGTCATTTGAGGCAATAAATTCATTAAATCTTAATTTTCCAATTTTTATAAAACCATATCCTTTAGGAACAGATAATGAAAAGTTTCTCAATGAGTCACTGCTTTATGAAATTTTAAAAAATAATAATATATCAAATTATATTGTTACTTATTTGCATCCAATGATACTTGCTCAATATAGTGTTTTTATGCTTTCTAATACTAATACTTCTACCTTTGCAGACTTCAAGTATTTTGATGTTCCAACTATTGAATATACTCATTATAGTGATTTATTATTAAAAAATACAAATGGAAAATCTATAAGACCAGATTGGGCAAAATATTTTATTAATCATGATAAAAATAAATTAATTGAGTCCTTAAAAGAAATTATTTTTAATTTAGATACAAAATCTGTTAATGTTGATATTAGCTACAGTAATGATCAAAATAATTTTTTCTTAATTAATAGATTGAATGGAAATAAGAAGCAGAAAATTAAATCTTATGATGATATTGAAAGATTTTTAATTTAATATGGTAACTCTAGTTTTAGTTTATAAAATGTTAAGAAAATATTTTAATATTTACTCTATTTTTTATATTATGACATTGTCATTTCTAGTGATGTTTTTTGAAGCATTTACAATTAGCTTAGTTGTTCCAATTCTTTCATCTTCTTTAAGCGGAGGTACTGAATATTTTATATCTAATATGTTTCTTAATACTTTCATTAATAATTTTGAAACAAAAAATATTATAATTTTATTAATTATTTCATTAACTATTTTTTTCGTATTAAAATTTCTATTTTTGACTTATGCTTTATTTGCCCAAACTAATTTTTATATAAAATTTAAAATTTTATTAAGTGAAAATGTTTTTAGGGGCTATTTAGAAATGCCTTACTCAACACATGTTAAAACTAATTCCTCAATTATTTTGAGAAATACAATTAACGAAACAGAAATGGTTTCGGGTATTTTAAAACAAATTATACTTATAATAACTGAAGCTTTGGTTTTTTTAGGAATCTCATTTGTGCTGTTTCTTTATCAACCATTTGAGTCATTAATTATAATAATATATATACTTTCTGCAGTATTATTATTTTATTATTTAATTAGAAAAAGATTACTTAATTGGGGAAAGTTGAGACAGTATCATGAAGGTCAAAGAATTCAAAAAATTAATGAGGGTATAAAAGGAATAATCGAGGTTAAATTAGCCAAAAATTTTAATTTTTTTTTTAATTCTTTTATTAAACATAATAATATTTCAAATTCAGTTCATAAAAAAAGAACAATTGTAGGTAATTTACCAAAAATATGGCTCCAATTTATTTTATTAATTGCATTATTACTTCTTGCCACATTATTTGTTATTTATGACAAAGACTTTAATAAAGCACTTCCCATGATTGGATTATTTGCGGCTGCAGCATTCAGGATTATCCCATCTGTTCAAAGAATTTTAGTCAGTTATCAAGCCTTGAGATTCCAACTTCCTGCAGTAAATAAAGTTTATAATGAAATTGAAAAATTTAAATTAAATAATACAAATATTAATGAAACTAATATAGATTTTATAAGAAAAATAGAATTTAACAATGTTACTTTCAGTTATCCATCAAAAAAGCAAATAACAATATTTAAAAATTTAAATTTTACTATAAACAAAGGGGACTTTATTGGAATAATTGGAACATCAGGTACAGGCAAAACAACATTTTTTAATTTAATTGCAGGCCTAATTAGCCCCAATTCAGGTAAAATATATATAGATGATATAGATTTAATGGAGCAAAGTATTTATTGGACAAAAAAAGTAGGTTATGTTCCTCAAGATACATTTATACTTGATGGCTCTTTGAAAGAAAATATAACTCTTGATATGAATAATATGATTAATCAAGAAAAACTTACTGATGTAATTATAAACACTGATTTAGAAGGTTTGGTAGAAAGCTTAGATCATGGATTGGACACTAACATAGGTGAAGGAGGGCAGAAAATTTCAGGAGGTCAAAAACAAAGGATTGGAATAGCAAGAGCTTTATATAAGAATCCATCATTGTTAATTTTTGATGAAGTTACTAGTTCACTTGATGAAAAAACTGAAATAAATATATTAAAAACCATTAATAAACTTAATAAAATTAAAACTATATTAATTATTTCACATAGAAAAGAAATTTTAAATAGTTGTAATAAAATATATAATCTTTCAAAACAAAATTTTGACAAAGTAAACTCATAATGTCCAGTAATTCAAAATATATATTAAAATTTTTAAAAAAATTACTATCTTTATTAGGTATACTTCAAATATTAAAAAAAACGTTATCAATTGGTGATAAACATGTTGATGATCT
>MDTG01204043.1_pt1 | contig 10822 bp, 9 predicted proteins | sample 811421 | NCBI WGS metagenome assembly MDTG01 (sample SAMN05326645, study PRJNA326480) | marine metagenome | isolation source: seawater | place: Pacific Ocean: South East | collected 2011 | reverse complement strand
CTGAACACTATACTTAGCTCCAAATATAGATCCAAATTTCATATAATTTTGCTTCATAAGTTTTTCTGACATATCTTTTTTTCCAATATATTTATCTTTCACTGAATCCCATTCTTCTTCTGTTTTTACATATTGTATACCTTTCTTTTTATTTTCTTTTATTTGTTTATGAAGATTACCCATCCCTGATTCTGTTGATGTAATATACGGTGGGTCTGTTAATACAAGGTCTATTGAATTTTTATCAATTGTAGAAAGATAATCTAATCCATTAATATTTTGAATATCCATAATATTTTTATATTATTATTTTTTACATATTATATCAAATTTATAATTTTTGAAATTTGAAAGTTGTTTTGCTTTACTGTTTTCATAAAAGTATAAGATTGATTCATTATGAGTCAAACTACAAAAGATGAAAAAAAAATGGAAAAGGCTCTTAAGGAATATCTGGACCCTCATATATGTGGTATTAATCGTGATAATAGAAGGCTTATAATGTCCGGTGCTCCTAAAGATTACCAGAGTCCAAGTCTTTATTCTGTTAAAAATCATTCAAAATATAATGATGAAATGCTGGAAAATATATTTGAATATAATTTCCCTAAAAATCAAAGAAGTAGACAACAGTTCATTAAAAAATGGGTTCCTAGGAATTTTATGAAAAATATTGACATTATAATTAAAAACAAAGACTCTTACACGATAATAAAGGGGCAATTCTTTAAAATGGATGAGAAAAATATCTATCTTAAAATTCTCGATTAATAATCATAAATAATCTCTTTCGACTTATATATTATTTTTTTTGTAAATTTGAAAGACAATAATATAGTTAATTTACTAAAATAATAACTCTATTATTTATAATGACGATTACTGAATCTTATGATGAATTTATTTTTAATGTATATAAAAATAGGGGGATAACCATTCCCACAAAAGATTCAACCATATATATTGTAAGGATTTCACATAAAAATGCTATTTATGATTATAATATAATGAAACAACAACAAATAAAGGTATGGGACAAAGACTCCAAAAACAGAATCCAGGTTGGGGATTGGTTGGGATTTATTGTAAATGATGATTATGGAGAACCACTTGTTGAATTATATTACATTGAAAGACAAATGGACTCCTCAAAAAGACCATCTCATTGGAAAGATGATAAATATACAGATCAAAAAATTAATGGATATAACAATAGACGTAGTGTAATCGTATTTAAAAATCAACCTGAGATAAAATATCATTGGGATGATTGGAAAAAGGCCGTCGCTTATAGTCCTAACTATATGCCACGTGGTAATACAAAGAGTAAAAATCCTTTTAATGAACTGACAATTAATATTAAGTAAGTAAGATTATAAATTTGAAATAAAATTATGAATTGTAAAATTTTTAAAATTTTTAAATATATAAGTGAAAATGGATGAATATTGTCATAGTAATCAAAGGTGGAGTGATGATGAAGATAATCAACTTTTACATTTATATAATATTGAGAAGTTAAATATTGGAGAAATATGTAAACAACATAAGAGATATTTAGGTGGAATAATAGGTAGATTAAGAAAAAAAGGAATAATATCTTTTAGTGATGAAGCTAGAGGATATAAAGAATTTATTACATCTGATGAATATGAGAAGATGAAACATAATAAACATTTAAAAAATATTGAAAAACAGGGATATAAGAATGATATTGAGAAAAAAATACTAGAAAAATATAATAATAATAATAATAAAGATGATAATAATATATTAATTACAATTAAACAGAAAGACTATGATGAATTAAAAGAACAATTAAACGAATTAAAATCAGAACTTTCAGATATTAAATCTATGATTAGAAATCTAGCAATTTATGATTTTGATTGACATAATTTATTTTTCATAATAGATTAACCACCATTGAAGTGTATTTTGGTCATTTACATCGGAATAACAAGGATAACTTCTATAATCGGGCGGCCCATCAGAACTAAAACCCCATCTTTTTTCTTTATCTACTTCTTCAGTTGACAATATTTCAGAACCTTTTCGAATAGCCCCTTTATAAAATCCATCGTCTTTCTTATTTTTCTTACGGGGACCTTTTTTCCCATCTGGCATTTTACCTTTTAGTTCACCTTTAAACCATGTAATCATTTCTTCTTGACCGGATTCTCCATAAAATTTCTTAATTTGTGGTTCACCTCTATCTTCTTTAACCTTTTCAGAACAACCACCCTTTAATTGTTCTATATGTTTTACACTATTAAATGTCCCTGTACTGTATGTGATATCATCTTTCTTATTATATTGTGTTGTTTTTGTATTCCATACAATACCTTTTTTAAATACCATATTATTTTCCCATAATTGAATGTAATTTTCAAGAGATGGTATATTTGTATAACATATACTATCACCGTTATCATCATAACCGGTTAATCTTCCAAATAAACCTTGAATAATAGTAGAATCATCCGGATTAAATGTATATCTTTCGTACAAAACACCTATAAACTTTTTTTCTATTGTTTTAGCACACCTATATGTTTCACAAATGAAGATAAATGTATGTTTTTTAGGTTGTTCTGTAAGAATATCATTGATATCGTTTTTCTTTGTTTTGAGATAATTTTTATTATATTCATAATTATCTCCAAATACTTTTTTAATATTAGATATTACTTTAAATTGATTATTTGTTCCGTCTTTATTTTCTCTTTTATTAGGAACTCTGATTAAATGATATCTGGGAGTTTTAAAATTACATTCTATATCTTGTCTAAGTTCTTTAACATTATCTATATTTTTAAGATCATTAAATTGTTTCACTCTATCTTGTTCAATTGCTTGTTTAGGTCCGTAATATCCAGTCCCAGGTTCAAGTTTAATTTTAGCAGAATAATGTTTCCAATCTAAGATGTCATTCATATTTCCATCAGGTGTTGCTGAAAATTGTATTAGTTTTATATCATTTTCTAAAAGGAAATCTAAATCATAAAACCCACATTCTTTAAAAGTTTTGTAAATAGTTTGATCTTCTTCACACGCTATTTGAATTTCATCCATAATAATCAAAGTGTTTTTTTTCCCTCTAATATCTCTAATGAATGTTTTAGATAAATTAGCTCGATGAAATACTCGTGAATTTATTGCATCTGGCATTCTATTTTTTGTATCTTTCTTCCATTCTTTATCAGATAATCCAGTAATAATATAAATATTATCAATAGGAATATTATTTGATAATATATAATGTTGTATTAAAGCTGTCATACATCCCGTTTTTCCAGTTTGTGTCATCCCATAAACTAAACAAATTACGTGAGATCTACTATTAAATATACATTTTATTCGTTTCCCACAATCTTCTTGATTAGGAAATATGATATTTATACCTTTTAATGAATTAACTTCAATCTGTTCAGATAATATGTTTGCTTCTTTTTGCATGATTTTTAGATCTGACAAAGGATAATCAATTTCACACCTTTGTTTCATATCTTCCATATCAAAATACTTTTATTTAATAATTTATTTAATAATTTAAATGATATTAGGTTTCAAATTTAAAAAACAGAAAATTATAAAATTTGATATAATACATAAAAAGAATAATATAATAACATATATAATATAATATGAAACTTTTTGAAGATAATAAAAAAAGGGATTATGCTAATCTTTATTTATCAGAAGCAATGCGGAACAGCAATGTTGAAAATGAGATCATATTCGGAGAAAGTGATTTCTCAAATCCAATAACAAGAGACGTTTTCTTACGATTGTTAGATAAATCTCGATCGGTATACTCGCCTTTACCTGAATCAACTTCTTTAGATATTAGAACTCAGTTTAAAGATTCACTCATTTCTAATGTAAGGGCGACAATCAATGGGATACGTGAGATAAAGACATACTGTAATAATAACTCATTGAATGAATTAAATGTCGATTTTATTCTAAAGAAACCTTATTCATTAGTCAATTCAGATGAGAAATTCAACGCAATTAAAGATAATAATTATAATATAAGAGCTAATATAAAAAATGAAATACCGTTAGAATCTTCTTCAAAAATAGTACAAGATTTTATAACGAATCTTGAAAATAAGAAAAAGCATTTTCGTTACAAAAAACGTTTCTCTTTTCTAACGAGTGACCGATTATTCCGCATTGATTTGACAGCTGTTAAATCAACCTTACGGAAAAAAGGGAGTTATCAATTTGCATCATCACTTAATGATTCAAAGATCTTAAAACAAAAAGAAACATATGAGTTGGAAATTGAATATGTTGGAAATCAAATGACGACAAAAGGAATATCTGTTATTAATGATTATTACCAAAAAGTAATTGTTAATAATGAAAACGTATTTTATCAATCCTTTTCGTCAACGAATAACCCTCTTCACGGAATTCAAGTAACACCTGTAATACCTCCTGAGAAAACGATATCACCACTACCACCGATTGAAGATAGTCTTCGTGAAACTATCACTCAACCAGCAAATACATCCGCTAAAGAAAAATATATGTCTATTATCGGTCGTGAAGCTTATATCAAAGATGAAGTAGCATCTACGACTGAATATTCTTCGTATAAAGATGAGAAACTAATTATTAAAGATATTTTAGATAGAGAAGAGATTGAGGTAATTGTTTCTGTAAATGGAGAAGAGATACAGTTACCTTTATCTTCTATTTACTATCAAGAAATACTGGAAGTTGTTTCAGGAACAATTCCCTTAGATATATCATCTACTGAAATAACAAGTTTATGTGAATCTGTATTAAATGTTCTTGAAAATCATGTTGAACAACTCCTTAAAGTTGTATATAAAACAAACACAATTCTTTCTTACAAAGTTAAGAAAAATGTAATTCAAAAATATAAACAAGTGACAGAACAAAAATCACCTTATTTTATGTTTATAGGACCCCAACCTGTATCCATTCATAGTGATAATCTGCGAATGGATTCAACTATGAACATTTTGGTTGATTATGCTGTGACTGAAAAAGCAGATGGAGACAGATATGAAATGATTGTTATTGATTCAAAAGCTTATTTAATCAATTCCCAGCAAAATGTGATTGATACTGGAAATACATTCCCCTATTTAACAGATACGTGGTTATTTGATGGTGAGTATATTACAAAAACCAAAGATAATCAAGATATCAGTTTATATATGATATTTGATGTATATTATTGTGGAACCGTAACTCCACAACCGATTCATTCGTATCCCTTTTATATCAAAGATAGGGATATTACTAGACATTCTATTATGGAAGATTGTAAGCATAATATGTTTGAAGGTATGACGCAATCGGAAAACCAAGAAACAATTGAAATCAGATTCAAAGAATATGAATTTGGATATCAAACATCTGAGGAAGATGTTGAGTTTGATGAAACAAGTGTCGAATTACGAGAGATTTTCAAAGTATCTAAAAAGATTTTACATAAACAGAAAAAAGAAGAATACATCTATCGAAATGATGGATTGATTTATTTACCGACTAAATTATCTGTGAAAGGAAGTTTAGAAGGAAGTCCTTCTAAATTTATTCACGGAACGTGGAATCTTAATTACAAATGGAAACCTCCCGAAGAAAATACGATTGATTTTATGGTGGTTACACAAAAAGATTTGAAAAAATCAAAGATTACAGAAAAAGTATTATCCTCTGTGGATCCCAATGAAATTATCCCTGTTCCAGTGTCTTATCAACAGGTAACACTGATGGTTGGTTATGATGCCGAAAAAGACCCATCAATTGATTATTGTATGGCAATATTAGATGATAGTTTCTTGAAAACAAATCAAGAAGATAAAATACCATTTTCTCCTGAAAATACAGATGTGTCTGTATCAAAAACGAATATTCTTCGTAAGAATGGTAAAATGGTTTGTATGAATGATGTTGAAGATGTTATAATGGATAAAGATATTGTAGAAATGAGATATAATCCTGATGGAGATAATGGAGCTGTATGGGAACCTATCCGTATTCGCAAAGACAAAGAGAAACCTCAATTCTTTACAATTGCGAATCGTATTTGGGAAACAATTCAAGACCCTATTTATGAATCAGTTATTTCAGGAAAGAAAGGAGTTCTTGAAGCAATTCGACCCAAAGATAAAACATCCGCGGATACTCCAGAAGGAGAATATTATGTGGAAAAAGAAGATAGTTTAAATGAATTAAATCCATTACGACAATTTCATAATTATATCAAACGTAAATTGATTGTCGGGATATGTTCTTCCTTTACAGAAAAAATCAAAGTGTTAGATTTATCGTGTGGTCGTGGTGGAGATGTTCCACGATTTGTAGATAAAGATAGTAATGTTGAGTTCTTATTTGGAATTGATATTTCTACAAATGTATCGGAAGCTTGTCAACGATTTTACAAAAGTCGTAAAAAAGTAAAAGGTGTATTTATTCGTGGAAATACAGGTAAAAATATTAAAGATGGAGATATGCTACAGATTGAAGATGTAGAATCGGATGATATGGTTCATTCAGAAACAATGTTGAATATCTTATATGATAAAAAGAAACCATTACCAGATAAATATAATACTGTTTATAAAAAATACAGAGGGTTAGCTTCCTCTGGATTTCATCTGATTAATTCACAATTTTCAATGCACTATTACTTTGAAAGTCAGTCAACCTATGAAGGATTTGTTACAAATCTAGAAGATAATTTACAAGTGGGTGGATTCTTTATTGCGACGTGTTACGATGGTCAGCGAGTCTTTAACTTACCTGAGGAAGGTATTGAAATGAAGGATACAATTGGCAATCTGCTATACAAAATTGAGAAGAAGTATGAAATCGAAGATTTCACATATAATCCCGATGATACATCAAATATGTTTGGAAATGAAATAGATGTATTTATGGACACTATTGGTCAAACTATTACTGAGTACTTAGTTAATTTTGACTTCTTTATTGAAGATATGAAACAAAGAGGATTTGAATTAAAAATACCAAAGATGAAACGAAAATACTCCTCATTATTTCAATCCAAGTATATAACAGACGGAATGGGTGATTTTGCGAAATTAGTTCAAGATATTGAAACTATCCGTACTGAGGATCCATTATTTACAAAATATGCGGATGCGTATGCATTAACTACAACCCCAGAATTACAAGAATTAAGTTCTTTGAATCGATTTGTAGTGTTTCAAAGAGTAAGATAAGATTATTAAATTATAAGATTATTAAATTATAAGATTATTAAATTATTAAATTATTGATTATTAATGTGTTTTAGATTAATATCATCAAATAATTGTTGTTTTGTTTTTTTCTTTCCGTGAATCATCCGTGGTATTTTCATATCATTCGCAAAGACCTCTAAATCACTCACCTTATATTTAGAAATACTTTGTAAATAAGGTTTATAAACCGTTAAGGGAGATATATCCATTGTTAAGATTGTTTGTAAATCATTGTAATCTCCATATTCGTTTAATACAGGATCAGAATCAACTTGATATCCAAACCACATATTTTTATGATATTTGATGTAAAAGGGAGTTTTATCTGAAATATTCAAACAAGTTTTGTAATATTTTTGGGTGTCTTGATTATAAATGATACAATGAATATGATAATGTTCATTTAGATATTGAATAGTTGAAAAATGATTTTCTTGTTGAAAACCAGTTTGTAGTAGATTTCTTGAAAACTTCTTATGATATTTATCTCCTAAAGTAATATTTGAAGCAATCTCTAACTTCTTTTTCATAACAAATTGTGATTTTTGTTCACTCTCTAACACAGAATATTCAATTTCATGGAAACCAATAATGATTTCTGAAATATCGGAACTTCCTTTGATAACTTGTTTAATAGGTGCATTCCCTTCAATGTATCGTGAATCACGAATCGATTGTGTGAAAGAGTTCTTTTTGTTTACGTAGTTTTCAAAGATATCCATTAATTTATATATAGTATTATATCAATTCTATTTTAAATAAAAAAATATCATTATCAAATTTACAAAATATAGTGGTTAACAAAGAAAAGAGGGATGTAAATTATCCATTAAAGTGACACAAATTCATTTCTGTTAAAGTTTGATTCATTTGACGCTTAAGAACACTATTTTCTAGTTCTAGTTTCTCATTTTCTATTTTTAACTTGGCATTAGCCATGTATGCTTTTTCACACATAAGCATTCCGAATTCACTTTTCTTCTTTTCTACTTCAAATTCAACTAAAAGTCCAATATCTCTTGTTTTTTTTACATCCGGTACCTCTTCTTTAAGTTTTACGTGTTCCTCAAGAATTCTATCTATTTCTTCGCGAAAATACACAGAGGATGATGTTAAATGAGTTCTTTTTTGTTCAGGTAACTCTGTAGAAGTCACCCCCCCTTTAACTTTACTCATGAGTTCAAGAAGTTCTTTTTCGAGATTTTTAAGGCGCTTAAGCTCTTGTTGATGGACTGGATAAGCAGTCGACAGGTTGAAAGGCATCGATGAGTTTAAAGGAATATTAGTTGATAATACTCGCAATTATTTGACCATTAAAATCATATAATTGTCTTTCAAATTTACAAATGATACTGTTTTGAATGTTCAACGATAGCTATGTCTTCTTCTGATAAAAGAGTCATAAGATTATCACAATATGATTGGAATTGTTGGGTACGTTCAAATCTAGTAGTTGTTTCAGGAACTTCTTGTGAGTGGGTATTTTGTTCTTCTAATTGTTCATTTTTTTGACTTTCATATTCTAATGTTTCTTCAATAAAAGAAATATTATGATTTTTAATATAAAAAATAGTATCATAAATAGTATTAATAATATCATCACTAATAGTATCTATATTAACAAATATTCCATTGTCATTATTTGTATGGGATATTTGGTTTGATTCAATAATTGATATAATTTCTGAATGATTATTTTGAATTAAAGGAATATTATCATAAATATATTGTTTTTTTTCATTATTTGACAATGTCATATACTATATTCAAGGATTAAAACAATACAATTCAAACCTACGAATCAATGGGAGTTGCGACGCATTGAATTTTATCTGATCTAAATTTAGTTCTAGATCCTAATATCTGAACATTTATAGTTTGCCCAATAGTAATATCTTCTATATTGAGAGGAGAGTTCTCAAAATATTCTTGGGGAATCATAACAATTAAAGGACTGTCTTCAGAAGAGAGTATATTATCTTCTTCTAATTTAATAAATGAAATAACTCCCATCTTATTAATATTATTAACAGTAACACGCATCGTGTCTCCATCAGAAGGAGATATTATTTTTGCTTTATAAGTGACTTCAAACTTCATAAAGCTTTTATTATCATACGAAACAATCTTACCCATAGAGCGATTTAGAATAGTAGCAGAACCTTTGAAAATAAATCCATTTTCAGAACAAGTTCCTTCAACCTTATCACATAATTGAGTATAAATAAGTGTTTCTAAATCATTATGAATATTGTTTGGGGGAATTGATAATGTTGTTTTGAGAATCTGTTCACTAATATACGTTGTCATATAAATATGTATATATATGACAATTATTATTTTACTAATTTTAAATAAAAAAAGTTTATTTCAAATTTAAGATTATTAATTATTGATTATTATTGTTTTTCCGACACTTTTTACAATGGATGTGATTCGCTAAATTATGTCTTTCGGCACAACCAGTATAATTCATAACTGTATTGTCACAGTCTAATGTCGCACATAAAGCTCTCCCTTGTCTCGCAGAACACATATCACAAGAACAGTTATAAATCACAAATGCTTCACCCTTATACTTGGTTGAAATCCGACACGCATAATCATAAGCAGACGATCCTTGCCCAATATAATAATGAGCATTATGACCATTCCAATTATCTTCTACTCGCATATTACATACAAAACACCACTTATGACCACATTCACATCTTACGTGATTACAACCATCAGGTTGAAGAGTCCGAATTCCACAATGAGGACATTTCTTAATCACAGGATTTTCTTGTCTATCTTTACAAACAACACAGGTAAACATATCCGGTTTGATAACAGCATCTACATTAACACATTCTTTTTGAACTTCACCGATATTGATGTTTTTGAGATATAATTTTTTGTATTTTGAATAATATCTGAAGTTCTCTAGATTTACATATACACGATTAATACACTGTAAGCAATTCCCAAAATGAGATGTTTTCATTTTCTCATCAACATCCAAAAGTGTTTCATTGGTTAGATGCTCTCCTTTATTTGAAATCTTACGTAATGAATTCACATACATCTTTTGTAAGTTTTTAAAATGATTCTTACCTCCTCCAAAACATCGCGACTGTGACCTCCATTCTTCCATATCAAATATCGGTTGTAAAAAGGATTCAGGTAATATTTCGCGACAGAAAGGACACTTAATTAATTGTAAGCAAGGTTCTGTTAATGACGTAGTTATGATTGATTTCATACAATCAAAACATAAACTATTATTACAACACGGAGAATACTCCTTTATAAGACATCCACTATCTGTACCACATATCATACAACTTGTTTCATTCAGAATAAGTAGTTTTTTATCAGGTGTTTTGAGACCTTTTAATTTAGGAAATAATGCCACCTGAGCCGATTGATTTAAAACCCATTTTGATAGATAATGAGCAATATCAATCGTTATTTGTTTCGTCCCGAGTAATCGAAACAATTCATCATCCAAGTGTTCTTTAATAAAGATATACTTGTTAACAGTAGCAGCACTCTTGTTTGTAAATTTCATCAGTTCTTTCTTT
>MDTG01441335.1_pt1 | contig 10823 bp, 7 predicted proteins | sample 811421 | NCBI WGS metagenome assembly MDTG01 (sample SAMN05326645, study PRJNA326480) | marine metagenome | isolation source: seawater | place: Pacific Ocean: South East | collected 2011 | reverse complement strand
TTAAAATTACTTGCCCTTCTTTTAATACCGTGAACTTCGTAGCCTTTTTCTAGCAATAGTTCGGCAAGATAGCTTCCATCCTGCCCTGTAATACCAGTTATAAGTGCTTTCTTTTTCTTTTTTGACATTTTTTAAATATAACATCACTAAAAAGATTCATTTGAAATTGTAAAAAACTCTTGATTAAAATGTATAAATTTAAAAATATTCAAAAATTTGAAAATATCGTAATTTTTTTATTTTAAAAAGAATGAATTAGGGATTTATAAAAAATTTAAAATCAAAAAAATATCTCGAAATAATACCCTTTAATAGAATTTTTATGATAATTTACTTAATTAAATAATCCTTCACACCAAAATTTTGAGTATTGTTTAATAAAACTTAATTTAACAGCGAAAAAAACTTTATAAAAAAATGAATAAGATTTTAATGATTTCTTCAACTGCAAAAGTAGGTGGAGGTCCAAAAAACATGTTTTCACTTGGTCAGAATTTAATGAATGATTTTGATATTTTTTATGCAATCCCATATGAAGAAAGTTTTTCTTCCCTTATCCCAAGAAGTAATATTTTATTTATATCTGAGAGGAAAATTTTTTTAAAAGATATTTTTGCATTAGCTAAATTTATAAATAATAATTCAATAGATATTATTCATGCTCATGGTAAAGGGGCTAGTGTTTTAGGGAGGATATTAGTACTCTTTTGGAAAAAAAAATTAGTATATACTTATCATGGAATTCATCTAGAGTGCCATACTAAGATTATTCAATTACTTTATTTAATATTTGAAAATATTACAGGTTTACTTGATAACTATAAGGTATTTGTTTCATGTTCAGAAATGTTATACGCAAAAAAAGTAAAAATTCTGTTTAGGAATAATTTTAGAATAATAAATAATGGGGTTGAAAATAGACCATTAAGTAAAGCTGCTAGAAAGGATATATTAAAATCAGATTTAGCCAAGAATTTTAAAATAGTTTCAGTTTCAAGATTTGTCAAACAAAAAAATATACTAGAAATAGTTAAGATTGCATTATTAATTCCTCAAATAAATTTTTTAATAATTGGAGATGGTCCAGAATTTAATAATTTAAGTGATTTTATTATCGCAAATAATATTCGTAACGTTACCTTAACTGGCTTTAAAAAAAATGTTTTTCCACATTTACAAAATTCAGATGTTTTTTTAAGTACTTCTTTATATGAAGGTTTGCCAATAAGTCTCTTAGAAGCGATGTCAGTTGGTCTTCCTATTATTGCGACAAACGTAACAGGCAATAAAGATGCTGTGGAGCATGGTATCTCAGGATACTTATATAATTTAGGAGAAATTTACCAAGCTAAAGAATATATTTTAAATCTTATAAATAATAAAGATTTAAGAAAAAAAATGTCCATTGAATCTCAAAAGCGACAAAGAGATTACTTCTCAACAAATACTATGATAAATGAATATAAAATTTTATACAAAGATATTCTAAAAAAAACTACTTAAATATTTTTTTTGTATTTATTAAGTCTTTAAAGCTTTTTGATTTTTTTATAAGATCTTCATATTTACCAAAATCTTTAATACTTCCTGAATCAAATTCATATATACAATCGCATTCTTGAACAGTCGATAATCTATGTGCGATAAAAATTATAGTAAGATGTTTATTTTTAATATTAACTGCATTTATTAGGTCAGCTTCAGTTCTATTATCTAAAGCACTTGTTGCTTCATCAAGAACAAGAATTCTTGACTCTCTGTAAAAGGCTCTTGCCAGAGCTATTCTTTGTCTTTGACCACCAGAAAGCCTAATACCATTTTCCCCGATAATTGTATTTAATCCATTAGGAAAACTTTTGATCAATTCCTCTAATTGAGCATCTATAATTGACTCCCAGACTTTATTTTCATCAATATCTTTTGGATTAAGCCCATAAGCTATATTACTTTTAATATCGGTGTTAAGAAGGTTTATGGACTGTGGGACGTAAGAGCATATTTTTTGCCAATTATTAATTTGGGAATTCTTAATTTTATTGTCGTCTATTAAAATATTTCCAGATGTTGCAGTTAAAAGAAATAATATTATATTTGCAGTTGTAGTTTTACCACTACCTGTTTTACCGACGAATGCAATTTTGGAGCCTATAGGTATTTCTAAGTTAATATTTTTTAATGAGAAAACTTTCGATTCTGGATATCGATAACATATTGATTTTAAAATTATATTATTTTCTGGAATTTTAAATTCCTCTAATTCTGAGACCCTTCCATATTCTCTTTTAGTTTTAAGTTCTAATATTTTTAATGCTTCCTCTAAATCGGGAATCCCAGCTCTTAAATCTGTAATGCCTCTAAAAAGATCTTGTAAAGGAGGAGTTAATTTTAATGATGCTACTGCTATTGTTGCTAAAAAAGGCACTATATCAAGAAAAACTGTAGGTGTTTTATCACTGAGAACGGGCAATAACCCAATTAAAAATATAAGTGTTATCCCAAGTGGTTCTACAAGAGATCTTGGGAATTCAGGAAGTGTTTCTGCTTTCCAAAGATATGGGAACGCCTTTCTCCCTACTTTTAAATACCTATCTATAAAATATTTTTCAGATCCAGTAAGATGAACGTCACTTATTGTTTTTATAGATTCTGAGATTATGTTATTTATCTCTGATTCTAATACTATTCTTTGCTTTGAAGCATTTCTAATAATTGGAGTTACTAGAAAAGATATTAAAGTATATCCAATAACTAAACTTATAATTAAATAGAAAGCTGTTATTTTTGCAAATGTTAGGACAGCAATAAAAATAAAGGAAACGATAAAAAAACCACTAAATATTTGCAGGATCGGACGAATTAGTTTCTCCGAAACTCTTGATATATTTAATAATATTTTTCTTGAAATATCTTTACTTTCATTGGTTAAGAAGAATTCATATTTTTGATTAAATATTTTTTTTTGAGCTTTCTCGGAGAGATCAAGGAAAATCTTTGCTCTAAGTCTCTCTTGAAACCCTCTAAGTGTTAATTTTAAAAATGACGCGATCCAATTCATAATTATATAAATAGCGATAAGCCATAGAACTTTAATAAGAGGATCCTGAGGAAACAAATATGAAATTGGAATTTCTGGTTTATTAGGTTGCCCTACTACTGCTGTAAATAATCTTGAAACTAAAGCAAGAACTAATACGTCAGATATACCCGTTATTATCGCAATTGGGAAAATAGTAATTAATGAATTTTTTCTTTTTGAAGGCAGAACTTTAAATAAACGACCTAGTAAATCAATGGTTTTGCTTTTCATATAAATAAAAGAAGCATAATTTTATAATTAATTATTTATTAAAGAAAACCTGGGAATGTATTTTATTTTTGTTATTAAAGAGAATTATATTGAATGCAATTTTCATCATATATTTAAATTATTTAATAGACCTGCCATATTTATCTTCAAATCTTATTATATCGTCTTCACCTAAATAAGTTCCACTTTGAACTTCAATAAGTTTTAGAGGCACCTTTCCAGGATTACTTAATCTATGTTTGGCTTCAATAGGTATATAAGTACTTTTATTTTCAGTTAAGGAAAAAACTTGATTTTCAATTTCTACTTTTGCGATTCCTTTCACTACTATCCAATGCTCAGAACGGTGATGATGCATCTGCAAAGATAATTTCTCTCCAGGTTTTACTGTGATTAATTTAACTTGCCATTTTTCATCCTCAGCAATTGATAAATAACTGCCCCATGGTCTAAATATTTCGCGGTGATTAAGCCCTTCTTTTATTCCATTTAATTTTAATGATCTGACAATATTCTTTACATCTTGTGCATTTTCGCGATCAACAATTAATACGGCATCATTTGTTTCGACAATTACTAAATTACTTAGGCCTATCCCTACAACAAGTCTATCCTCACTTCTGATGTAGCAATTTTTTGTTTCTTTAATAATAGCTTTACCGACTATGTGGTTCCCATCCTTGTCCTTATTAGAAGTTTCCCATACTGAATTCCAACTTCCAATATCACTCCAACCTGCATTTAAAGGGATTACAAAACCAAGTTTCGTTTTTTCCATTACAGCATTATCTATAGAAATATTAGGAAAATTATTAAAAGAATCTTCATCTAGTCTTTGAAAGTCAAGATCTGATTTGCTTTTATCCAATGATTTTTTAGCAAAATATAAGATTTCAGGACAAAACTTTTCTATTTCTTTAAGCAATGTTTTTGCACTAAACATAAATATCCCACTATTCCATGTATAGCATTTGTCTTTAATCAAAAGTTTTGCCTTTTCGAATTTTGGTTTTTCAATGAATTTTAAAATTTTACTTCCTTCAAAATTATTTAAATCATAAGGAGCCTCTGATTTTATATATCCATATCCTGTCTCAGGGGATGAAGGAACAACTCCAAAAGTAATAATTTTTCCATCAATATTCTCTAATCCTTCTTCAATAACTTTTATAAATTCTTCTTCATTATCAATATAATGATCTGATGATAAAACTAAAAGACTAGGATTATCTTCTTTTTCAAGTGCTTTTAACGCCGCTATAGTTATAGCCGGAGCAGTATTTTTCCCAAATGGTTCAAGAAGAATTGATTGGGGATTTACATTTATTTCTCTCATCTGCTCAGCTATTATAAATCTATGATTTTCATTACAAATTAAAATTGGATTTTTTATATTTTTAAGCTTTGAAACTCTTTTTTGAGTTTTCTGCAATAAAGAATTCTTATTTTCAGAATTTATAGATAAATATTGTTTTGGAAAACTTTCTCTGGACAATGGCCATAATCTGGAACCTGAACCACCGGATAAAATTATTGGAATTATTGGCCTATTTTTCATAAAAATTTTTATTTCCGCTTTATTATCGATATTTTATCCTAAGAGAGTTATTTTTCAAATTCTAATATGCGCCTCTATCCCTAGGAAATAAGATAACTCCAAAAGTTCTTATTATGATTCTTATATCGATAAGATAATTTATCTCTTCGACATATAAAGAATCTAAAAGAACTCTTCTTTTATAGGAAAGGTTATTTCTTCCACTTACTTGCCAAAGACCAGTAATTCCTGGCTTTACAGAGAGAACTTTTGTTATTGAATTTCCATATTTATTAACTTCTTCTTTAACTATTGGCCTAGGTCCTACTATACTCATTTCCCCCTTAATTACATTTAAGAATTGGGGTATTTCATCTAAACTTGTCTTACGAAGAAATTTACCGATATTAGTTATCCTAGGATCGTTTTTTAATTTATGGGTCTCCTGAAATTCCTCTCTTAAATTTTTATTTTTTGAAATTATATTTTCTAATATATCTTCTGCTTCTGGATGCATTGTTCTAAATTTTATACAATAAAAGTGATTATTATTTTGACCAATTCTTTTTTGGGAAAAGAATATTGGTCCTCTAGAACTTAATTTTATTAAGAAAGAAATAACTATAAAAAAAGGTAGACCAAGAATTAAGAATATTAAAGCAAAAAAAATATCAAAAAAAGATTTTATTTTTATATAACAATTTTTTTGGAGAGATTTTATTTTTATTGTCATTAAATTAGTAATTTAAAATTTAAAAAATTTAAAATCAAGTATTATTCTTGAAATTAGACCATGCATTATTAATAAAAAATTCAAATTTTGAAGTAAAAACTTTAGAATTAAAATTCTGAGCATAATTATTTAAAACTTCTGGATCAAACTGTCTCCACATTTTTTTATCTTCAAAAAACTTAATGGAATCTTCTAAATCTGAAGATGTTTGGTTTCTAAATAAAATTCCGTTTGAGATTGAATCTTTATTTGAACTATAACAGCAATTAATAGTATCTAATACGCCTCCTTTACCGTAAGCAATAACTGGAGATCCTGCTGCCATGGCTTCTACAGGGGCAATGCCAAAATCTTCTAAACCAGAATAAACAAATGCCCTGCATCTACTCATATAATTTTCGACGGCTGAATTAGGCAATTTTTTTAGAAATTTGATATTGGGTTTTGCTCGCTTTTCTAAAAGTTTTCTTTCAGGACCGTCTCCAATAATTATCAAAGGTAAACCCAATTTATTAAAAGCATTAACAAGCAGGTCAATCCTCTTATTAGGTACAATACGGTTCACACTTAAGTAAAAATCTCCCCTTGTTTTTTTGTAGTCGAATCTTTCTACGTTCACTGGTGGGTGTATTACTTCTGAATTTAAACCCCAATATTTTTTAATTCTCTTAGCTGTAAAATTTGAATTGGATATTAAGTAATCTATTCTTTGAGAACTAGAGAAATCCCATTGTCTTAATTTATAAAGAATGTATCTGAGAGGTAATTCGAATCCAAATTTAGCCAGACTTGATTTCTCTAAGTATGTATTCATCTGGTCCCAAGCGTATCTCATTGGCGTATGAATATAGCTAATATGTAATTGATCTGGACTTGTAATAACTCCTTTAGATACCGCATGACTTGAGCTTATTATTAAATCATATTTGCTGAGATCAAATTGCTCTATAGCAAAAGGAAGAAGAGGTAAATAATTTTGAATATGGGTTTTCCCAAAAGGCAGAGATTGTATGAAACTTGTTTTTATTTCTCTTTTATTAAAGAAATTATCTTTTAATTCATTTAAATTTTCAATTATTGAAAATATTTCTGGCGTTGAATAGTTTTCGTTAATATACTTATCTAAAAGTAAAGTAACTTTTTCTGCTCCCCCAAAAGATTTTTTTAAAAACCAATCGTGTATAATCGCTATTTTAGAATCTTGCAAATTCATTGAATAAATATTTTACTTAATTTACTCTAATTTCTTCATTAATTTAATCATATTTTATTTTAATTTTTATCAAGACAATAATTTATATGCATCGATAAATTTAAATTCTAGTAAATTTGTTAAACCTTCAACAATATTTAAATACTTATAACTCTCTTCAGACTTATCAAATAATCTTGTTTTATTTATTGCCAACCTAGCATTTTTACTGTCAAATAAATAAATATTAATAATTGCTTTTGCAAGATAGGTATTTCCATTATTTTTATCTTTATCCAATATTAAGTTAATTGTCTCGTTAGCTTTATCAACTTTTTTTTGAAGTATCTGACTTATTAATACGCTATAAAGATTTTTGGTGGCTTTGTTTTCTTTGTATCTTTGAGTATATATTTTTTCAGCATCATTAAGATAAATTTGCTTAGGATCGCTTTGATTAATAATTCCTACCAAATCAAAAAGATTCTTGAATTCACCTTTTCTTAAATAGCTTCCTAATAATTCTACTTTTGAGATCCTGTTGGTCATATGAAGATAATCATTTTCAATTAAATTTTCATTAAGAAGTAATTGGTTATTTATGTTTTTAAAAAAAATTAATTCTCCATCTTTATTTAAAATCCTTGCTTTATAAACTAAATTTTTTGAGTTTATGTTGGAAAAATTAACTGGTATATCCTGAGATAAAGAATAACATTTATCTTCATTAAAGCTTTCATGAAATAATCCATTGGCTAATGATAAATTGGTAGATTTTAAAAAATCATTGCCAATAAAATCAATAAGAATAGTAGATGACCTAATTGATCTGCCATCTCCAATAAGTGATAAATTTATTCCATTTTTAGTTTGTTTAATATCTAAATTTAATAAATGGTTTTTACATTTCTTTTCAGATAAATAAGTATTAATTGACATTCTTCTTAATAAGAAAAGTCTACTTTTGTCTGGTAATTCCCATTGTTTGTGAACAAGAAAAGAATTATTATCCCATAAATATTCATTTAGTAAGTTTTTAGATATGTTAGACATAATTCCTTGATTTCCAGTTTTAACTAAAAACCAATCAAAATATTTTAAATCTTCTTTATAAGTATTCTGATTACTTATAGTTTGTCTTACTGCAACATACTCTCCTTGTCTTGATGCTTCTGCTTCAAGATTAAAAGTATTAATTTCTCTTGTATCAGGTAATACGGCTAATGTTGAAATTATATTTGGACTTACTTTTTTAATCTCTTTAATAATCTCGCTATGTGGCCAATTATATAATGAGTTCTTTCCTAATCCATTTGAAATTAGACCTTTATCATAAAAAAGAATCGAAATAGATAATGAAATTATTAATATGATTTTTTTATTTTTAATATTAAAAAATTTATATATATTAGAATTTATGAATATTGATAAATAAATACAAAATAAGGGATAAATAGGTAAAATAAATCTAATATCCTTAGAAGACATCAAACTTACAACTAAATAAAAATTCAAAAAATAGGTAAAAAACCAGAAATCGAGTTTTGTATATTTTTTAATATTTATCTTTAATAGGTCTCTATGAAATAATTTCTCGACAAAAAATATTATTGAAATAATTGAGAAATTTAATGTCCCAAATAAATATGGTAATTTTTGAAAATAAAAAAACCAACTTTCTAGTGAATTAGCCTCTAAACCTTCTTGATAGTTTATTCCCCAATTCCATGCATTGATTATTGAAGTTATTATCGTAAGCCAATGCGTTGAGAACCAGGGGAAAATTACTATTAGATAGGAAATAATAAAAAGAAATATCTCATTAAAATTTAAAAATGTATTATGCCTTTTCTTAATTGAATTTATAAGAATTAAAATAAAAGGAAAGAAGAAAAATATTATTCCAGTTGGTTTAGTAAGGAAAATAAATCCTAGGGAAATACCCGATAATATAGAGAATTTACTAAATTTATTATTATCAAAATACCATTTAGAGAAGAAAAGTAAATTTAGGGTAATGAAAGAAGTAAGTGATAGGTCAATTAAGTAATCTGATCGTTGATTTAATACCAGTGAACTAAATGTGAATATTAAAGATGCCCATACTCCAATTTTCTCTTCGTTAAATAATTTACCTAAATTGAAAATCGATAAAATACATATTATATTAAATATTTGATTTGATAAATATGCATAAATATATCCATCGTTAAATATCTTTAGAAAAGATGCTGTTAAAAAATATGTTAAAGGACCCCTATAGCTGTTTGTTACATTAATGATTTCTTTTATCTTTTCTATAAGATTAATGCCACTACTACTTAATATATTTTGCATTTTAAATGCATTACTTAAATGAAAACCTTGATCCCATGCAGGAGGATAATTTATCTGTTTAATGAAAAAATAATCTAATATGATACTTACTAAAATTATTAAAACTAGTTTTGAATTACTTTTTTTAAATGTATTAATTATCATTTTTATTTAGAAACTTTGTTTTATTGCTATATTCATCAATAATATTTTTAAGTCCTGCTATTAATATCCATGCAATAATACTTATTTTGCCATCAAAGTATTGAATATCAGCTAATTGTGATAAAAGAAAGAAAAATAAAGCCGCCCAAAATGCCCTGTCAAATAAAGAAAAATTAGAAATTTGTTTGTTAACAAAAATTCCATAACCCGATAAACAAAGAAGCAAACTTATTGTTATAAAAAATAAAATAGTTGCAGGTAAACCATAACTTAAAGCCAACTCAATAAGAAGGTTATGCGAGTGACCCTTCCAGTAATTAGTTTCTAATAGATATATTTTTGAGAAGGATGCTGCTCCAATTCCAAATATAGGACTTGTTTTTATAAGATTTATAGCTGCTAACAAAATTTCTTTTCGTGTTGAATCTAATCCTTGATATCCCTCCTCAGAGAATTCTAAGATTATTTTTTCAGTTAATAAAGATCTTAAATTATTTTGTAGTTCACCAGAAAAAAAAGGAGAAAATGAAAAAAAGAATATTAATAATATAAATAAAATTATTGAAATAATAATTAAAACTCCTTTTTTACCCATAACCATTGGCAATGAAGTTATCAATCCTAGCCATGCATTTCTTGAGAAAGTAAGAAAGGCAGCAAGACCTGTTGAAATTAGGAAGCTAAAAGCGATAGTTTTTTTAAAAAAATTATTTCTTTTTTCAATAAATAATGCAATACAAAATGGCCATATTAGATTAAGCCATGAACCTGCATAATTTTGATTATTAAATAGTCCACTTAATCCGCCTGGATTTACTATTGGCCTTTGATACCAAATAATTAAACCGTGAAGAGTTTCGAAAGGACCAGTCCAATTTAAAAAATATTGTCCAAATCCTGTAATTAGTATTGGGAAGGATCCACTTATTAAAGTTAATGCAAATATTCTCCTTTTAGAGGTCGAATCTAGAAAGGGTTGAAATGCCCAGAACATCCAAATAAATGGAATCCAATTACCCATGCCTGCTATGGAAAGCATTGGATCCCAAATATCTTCGTAATTATTATTTAAAATACTAATTTGTAATAGTGAACTTATTAAAATTAAAGTTCCAAAGATTAGAAAAGGATAGTTCCACTTATCTCTGAAATAGGGTACGCGATGAAAAAAACTGCCAACTATAGCTGAAAGTAGTAAAAATAAACTACCAATTAATAATGTTGAAGGTAAAAAGAAAATCCCTGATAAAAATAATATAAAGCCAATATTTTTAGTTGCAAATTTTTGTGGAAATTTATTAATTAGATTTTTCATTTATTAACGCATCTTATAATACGCTTCCTGCAGGATTCGAACCTGCGGCCCACTGCTTAGAAGGCAGTTGCTCTATCCAGCTGAGCTAAGGAAGCACTATGTCATTATATCCGACAGATATAGCTCAATCAATAACAATAATTTTTTAAGATATTTTTTGCTAAAGGAAATTAGATAAATTTATAATGTTCTAATATATTTAAATAAATACAATAAAAATTCTCAATTTTGGCAAAAAGGCTTTCAGAAAAACAAAAG
>MDTG01414367.1_pt1 | contig 10823 bp, 15 predicted proteins | sample 811421 | NCBI WGS metagenome assembly MDTG01 (sample SAMN05326645, study PRJNA326480) | marine metagenome | isolation source: seawater | place: Pacific Ocean: South East | collected 2011 | reverse complement strand
GTTCTAGTCCAACCATTATGCGTTGAAGCAGAGTTTCTAAATATACTTTCAGTGGTGCTAATTTCTGAAGACATTATTTTTTGCTTTAGATATAATATTTGTTATATTTTTGAATCAATTTTACAAATATATTAAATAAATATTTATATATAAATAAATGTTTATGTGTAAAAATAAATATTTTATAAAAAATGAAGAATATATTAACAGACATAGAAATAATATATTAGATATGAATCAATTTATAATTCAACAACCACCAAATATAAATGTAACAAACTTTGTTTTTCCAAACAATCCACTATCTATTCAAAGATATAATAATTTACAAAACAGATTTAATATATTTATAATTGTATTTTATTGTTTCATTATTTTAATAGTTTTTTTATATTCTTTTCAAATAATATAATTGGTAGTAATAATACTATACTTAAATAACACCATATTGCTGCTTTTTCACCATTATGTGGTGTAGTATTTAGTGGCCATTCACGAATACCATTTAATTCATTAAATATTACATATATCAATATAGCTAAAAACGCTTGTAATATACTTAATGATCTTGCTTTAGTTAGTAAAGCTGGTCCAAAACCTAATATTTGATAATATGTCCATTCATCAATTGGACTAAATGGAACATCAGTATTAAAAGTATAACCTATATGATATTTACCAATATAGGCACCTGTTTTTTTAGAACAAAAATCACCTTTGCCTATTTTATCTGAACAGTCTGGATCATTTTGAAAATCAAATTCATTTAATTGTGGTATCATAATTAATGAATATATTATACATAAACCAAATATAACGTACCAAAATGTTGTATGATTAGGTACAAAATTTGAAAATACTAAATTGTACATTAATGGGTGCAATGATATATGAATCCATGATAGAGCAGCAAATAATTTTAATTTTTCGTCATCTCCTTGATATTTATACAATAAACCTTGTAATAATTCTTTTAATGCAAAGAAAAAAGCGGGTATTGCTAATCTATAATTTGGTAATGCATATACTCCAGCAACAACTAATATTCCTGTATGAATATATGATTGCGTTTCAGAAAAACACATTATTATATATTAAAATGTATATAATAATTATTCTATTTCTGTTACACTTACTGGATCTATATTAAAATTTAAAAAATCTTCTGTCAATAAATCTTCAAAACAATCAATACAGTATCCAATATTATCAAAATAATATGTCTGTAGTATAATTTTATAACATTCACAACATCTCATATAATATTTATTTATTTTTTCTGAAATTCATTAACATTTATTGTTCTATCTAAATGTGGTAATATTTCTTCATCATGAGTTATTACTATTATAGTCTTTGTTTTGCATTCATTAAATAATAATTTCATTACTTTCTCTCTTGTTCGTTCATCTAAACCAGCCAATGGTTCATCAAATATTATTATTCCACATGGTTTTAATATTCCTCTTACTATTGTTGTTACTTTTTGCATTCCTAATGATAAATTACCTCCATTTATTCCCACATCACTTTTATATCCATCATTTAAATCAGAATATACTTCATTTAATTTATATTTTTTTAATAGTTGTTCTATTTCCTTTTCTGATTTATTATTACCATATTGTAAATTAAACATTAATGAATCATTGAATAAATTTGTTTTTTGATTGACATAATTAACATGACTTCTTAATGATTTTTTTGAAACGTCTGTAATATCAATATCACCTATATATATTTTTCCTTCGTTTGGTTCATATAATTTTACTAACATTTTCATTAAGGTTGTTTTACCTGAACCAGACCTTCCTACTATTCCTATTTTCTCATTTTCTTTTATATTTAATGTAAAATCTTTAAATAAATAATCGGTTGATGTATCATCACTACTGTATTTAAATGATAAATTATCTATTTTTATATTATTTTTAAAGAATTTAACTTCTTTTTTATTGTCTTCTATATGTGAAAATATATCTTCTAATTCATCTTTTGATGCTAATACTATTCCCATTCTATATATTATATTATGCACTATTCCCCAATTTAAATCCATTACATAAGATAAATATTGACCTAGTAATAATATATATGCAATTACATTTGCAGTTGACATTTTATTTTCTTTCAAAGATATAAATAAATAATAAATCCCTATAGCATAGGTTAATAGAGTTATTATCTGTGTTGATAATATTATTTTATTTTCTTCATTCATTATTTCAGTACTTAATTTTTCATTATGTTTTTCTAATTTTGTATTCTTACTTATTGTTTCATCCGTATTATTATTTATATACACATTCATTAAATTATTAAAATTATTTTGAAGATTTTCACTTATTTCTTCGAGAAAATATGTTTCTTTTTTTTTTATCAAATCTGTTAATTTAACTCCTCGAATTAAGAATATTGTAATACAAATTATAAATGAAAAAATAACTATTTTTCCAATATTTGGATCTTTATAATATAAAAATCCGATTATCATCGTTGTTACTATTAATTCTGGTATAAATCTACTAAATGCATATTGAAATGAATCTCGTAAATTTCTACTTAATTCCATTATTCTTGCAATATATTCCCCCGATTTTATATCTTTAAAGTTACCTGTATCATGCTTATTTATAGTTCCTTCAAAAAATAAATTCCTTACATATTGTAGATATTTTGGTGTTATGTGTGCCTCGATTTCACTTTTGACAAAATCTGTTAATATTATGGTAAGCCATACTAATATTACTGCAAACATTAATCCCCCTACATTTCCTTTTAATAAATTATTCCATACATCTAATGGATTCTCTTTAAATTTACTCGTCTTTATATTATCAAATAATGACCCGTATATATTTGGTAAGACTAAACCTTCCATTGGAAATAAAAAAAATATTATTAATAAATATATTATAAATGTAAGTAGATTATCTTGTATAAATTCTACATATAATTTCTTAAAAAACATTTTCTATACATTTATTTAAGATTATTTAATTTACAATAATTGAATAAATGTTTTATTTTCATTTTCTTTCATTACAAATATTATTACTGGTTCTTCTATCTTTTTCATATTTTTTATAATCATTACTTCATCCAAGAATATAAAATCAATAATATTATTTATGGTATTGTTGGTATAATTAAATATACCATTACACAAATGAATACTTATTAATAATAATATGAAACCTAACATTTTTTTTCATATTATTTTTTTATATTTTCAATTCAATTTTATAATATAAAGATTTTTTTATATTAATTTTTAATGGATATTTCAATAGAACCTACTATATACCAACCAGGAATCAATTTCTCTGGTGATTATATTGATAATATACCTAATTTCAAATTTAATACTGCTGGAATAATTTGTCCTTGTTCTAATAAAGATAAAGTTTTTATTAATAGACAAAGTTTTATTGGTCATACTAAAACAAAAAAACATTCTCTTTGGTTAGATACTATTAATAATAATAAAAGTAATTATCTTGTTGATAATATCAGTCTTAAAGAAACTATTAAAACTCAAAAAATTATTATTGCTAGATATGAAAAACAGATTCGCGATTTAAATAAACAAATTGAAGACCTCACCCCTAAATATGACCCTGGTATTGATTTATTGGGTTTAAATGAATTAGACTTCTAGTTAGGTTCTATTGTTTCTATTTCTTCCTTTTTTATATCATTCTTATTAACATATTCTTCATACATCCTATGTGCTTCTTGATCTACTTCTTCTCTTTGTCTTCTTTCTTTCTCTAATAATTCTTCCATGTCTTTTATTTTATTATCATCCATATTTTCTGAAAAATCTATTTCGTCTGGAATCTTTTTATTTAATAAATCATTATAATTTTCTTGCCTTTCATTATATTTTTTGTTTATTTCATCACTTTGAGGAGCCAGTCTTTCACTTAATGTTTCTAATACAAACTCATTCTGTCTTTCTTTTTCTTTCTCTATTTCTTTTTCTCTTTCTAATAATATCTTTTCTTCTTTCTCTTTTAATTCTATCATATATTTTACATCTTTTGATATTCTTTCTACAAAATCTTTGTTTATCTTTTTCAAATCCTTTTTATTTAGTTTTTTTTCTCGATACATATCAAAAAATATACCAATTGTTTGTTTAAACCATTCTATTTTAAATGATAAATCCATTTCGTTTATATATGAATTATTATTTATCACTTTCCATAATAATTCTTGATTTTTATTTGATATAAATAATGACATTATTATTTATATCTTTATATTAACGTTTTTTTATATGTCTTCTTTTCTTGGTTTTATTTGTCTTTTTTCTCTTTAATTTATTTTTTGTGTTTCTTATGTTTTTCTTTTTTTTCCCTCCTATATTTTCTTCTTTTTTTGTATTTTTAAATAAACTTTGTGGTCTTGTATTTGGATAAAAATACATTCCTTTTTGATAGAATTGATTATAACGATTCTCCGGCATCTTTGATTTGTTTATTTTTTTGTCCATATTATAATAAGGTCTTATATCATTTTCAGTATATAATTTTAATTGTCGTAAATTATCATCTATTTTTGCATATGGATCATCTGGTTGCAAAAATTCGTAACTTATTTTTGAAAAATATCGATGATTTTTATCTGATGGACCTCCCCAACCATAACCTGGATATTTTTTCGGATGAACTCTCATTATTACACCATGAACCTCTTTATTTAATATATTTAACATATCTTTATCTGATAACTCCATTCCTTCCTTTATATTATTATACTCTTCGTTCTCTAATAATATATTATTATTATTTGAAGTTTCAACTGTTTCATCTTTAAAATAATCTTTTATATCTTCTTTTTCATTCATATTATTATTATACTTATATAATAATTATATAATTTATTCATTGTAATAAATATTTCTATATTCAAATACTAAATTATCTGGAATTCTTTTTTTTGTAAAATGAGATATTAATTTATCTGTTGTTTTTATTTTTTTATTTCCTATTTCTTCTGTTAATAATGTTATTATTAAATATAACGAATACATTCCACATTCTGTATTTGAACGTTGATGCTCTAATCTATTATAATATACTTTTATTAATTTATTCATTTCTTTTAATTGTTGTTTAATTCTTCTTATTAATTTTTCTATTTCTTCTGGACATTTTTCTCCATTACTATCAAAATATAATATATATCTCCTATTTACATCTATAAATAATGATACCCAATGAGTTCCTGCCTCTCCTTGTTTTGCTAAATTAAAAATTATTCCTATTTTTTCTTTTCCATTTTTTAATAATTCTTTCATATTAATTTTACATAATTCATTCCATACGCATTTTTCATCATTATACATATCTTTACTATCAAAATCTATTGGTGTTGGTCCTATAAATTTAAAATTCTTATATTTCTCTTCGTATTGTTTTAATACGTCTAATATATCATAATTTGATAACCATTCATCTGGATTATTTTTCCATTCATTTGGTTTTTTTGGTGCGTAAAATTTGTTCATTATTACTTTTTTCACATTATCATCTTTTATTTCTCCTAACCAGCATACATCACTCTCACATTGTGGTTTCTCTTCTTTTAATCTTTCCATTATTTTTTTTGTGCTTTTATATTTTATTCTTTTTTCTGGATGGTTTGAATTAAATGATTTTTTTATTTTTTGTATTACTTCACCCGATAAACATGTATCTTCATCTATTTTAACATCTTCTCCATATGGACTACAATTCTTCTTTTTCATTTTTTTTCTTGTTTTATTTAATTTATTTTTTCTTATTTTCGTTCTCATTTATATTATAAATACATAATATTATCTTGTAAATTTGTAATTATAAAAATTATGTATATTCTTTTTTTCTCCCTCCATATTTCCAAATAATACGTCTTCATCATTATAATTATTATTTTCTTCTACACTTCTCATTTCTATATCCTTTATTATATTCTTTCTGAAATATTCGAAACTTTTTTCTATATCATAATTATATTTTCTACTATTTGGATTATCTAATAAATCATTTGTTATTCTTATTATTTCTTCTTTATGTATTTCGTTTAATTCTTTCTCATAATTTAATCGTTTACCTTCTTCTTCATTTGTTTTTCTCAAATAATTATTATATTTTCTATTATTCCCCATCAATTGTAGTGATAACAGATCGATATTATCTGATAAATCCATTTTATATATTTAACTTTTTTTTTTTATTAACTTTAACTAATTTATTTTTTTTTATTTATACTATATATAATAATGGTTTTAAGTTTAAATTATACTGTAAAAAGTAATTATAAAGGTCCCGGTGTTTCTCCACAACAAACTGTTACTGGATTTAATACTACTGAAGATGTTGGTATTAGAAATATTTTAAGAGATGGTTGGAACAATGTTAATGTACAAAATAAAATTGGAACCCATCAAAGAGTTATTACTCCATTTAGAGGTGCCTATAATTTAGGAGATTTTTTAGGCCGTAAAAACTATAATTGTGGTACTAGAGGTGGTGTATGCGATAATACTAATATCGCCACTGCTTCTGGTAATGTTAAATATGTATCTGATAGTTCTCTATATACTCGTTTCAAAAAAGAAACGGCTATGGGTAAAAACTATAACGATTACTCACTTTAAATTATTATATGATTTATATTATATAATAATGAACTTTACTAATAAAAATGGACAACCTATCCCCAAAATAAGTAATAATTCTATTTTAAGCTCTGTTCATGCTATGCCTTTAAAAGATGGTCCTGCTGATAGTCATAACTCTTTCTCTCTTAATCGTTTTAAATACATTCAATCTTTTCATGAACCTTTGAATCATAACGACCAATTAAAAGTTAAATATATTGGTGGTATTTATGACTCTTCTTCTGTTATTTCTAAAAAAAAAATGAATACCGTTGGTAATGCTACCTTAAATAAAAACGCTTCTCCTATGTCTTTCGTTAATACTAATAAACAAGATGTTAATTCTGCTTTACGCCGTACTCGTTCAGGTGGTTCTGTTGTTCCTAAAAAAACTTCCGCTATTCGTAATTATAGCTAATCCTTTTTTTTTTACTATATAATATATATAATATGTACAATTATTTAGCTGAATTCCTCGGTACTGGTGTATTTGTTTATTCTATTTTATTATCTGGTAATGCCCTTGTTATTGGTTTAACCCTTGCTCTTGTTATCCTTGCTACTGCTTCCTTATCTGGTGGTCATATTAATCCTGCTGTTACTGTTGTTATGGCTTCTATTAATAAATTACCTATGAATGATGTTATCCCTTATTTATTATGTCAAATCTTTGGTGGATTATGCGCTGTTGAAGTTTTTAAACGTTATAGACCTTAATTATATAATATTTTAAATATATATTATATAATGGCTGTTTACACTCGAAAAAATTCTAAAAATAAAAATAAAACTAACAAAATTAAAACTAACAAAATTAAAACCAACAAAACTAAAAATAATAAATCTAGACGTATCTTACCCAAACTTCGTCCAATTGATGACTCTAAAAAAAAACATAAATACAAACTTTCTTATCCTACTCTTAAACGCAGACTTGCTATTAATGAAGGTATCCGTCACGAAGTTAATAATATGAATAAAACTAAAAAACAAGCTGCACTTGCAAAAAAAGGTCGTTTTAACATACTTCGCATTTATAGAAGAAATAATAATAAACCTCATTGCAAACTCATCACTCGAGATATGAAATATATTGATAAAAAATATGGATTAAATCATACTTCTGATATTTGTTGAACCTCTTTGAAATCTATATACTCTTCAAACAATTTTAAATAATTGTATATACTCCTTTCTTTATCTTTCTTCTTTCCCAATTCCATATTAAATTCTGTTATATCCATATTCACTATTTTCTCTTTTTTTAATTCATCTAACATTTGCTTTGCACTTTTTAACTCTAAACCATTCTTGCACCTTGTTCCTGTACATCTCATATATCTTGGATCTAATGCATCTACATCAAATGATAAATGTAATGGATCATTGTTTATAAATTTTTTTATTTTTTTTATTGATTCTTTTGTATTATTATTTAAATTACTTGATGTTATATATTTTATTTTTTTCCTTCTTATTACACTCTTCTCATATGAATCTAAATCCCTTATTCCTACGTACATTAAATTACTGAAATCTAATCTTGGTACTATAAACTTGAATTTTCTTCTATCCAATTTTGTTAAAAATCCTAACGGCATTCCGTGATAATTATTTGTATTTGAACTTTTCCTTGTGTTTATATCTCCATGTGCATCTATCCATAATACTTTTAAATTCTTATTCATTCTTAATGAACTTGCTACTGTCGCTATTGACATTGAATGGTCTCCTCCTATATTTAATTTTGGATCTAATGTCTTCATATTTTCTACATATAGATTCCTTAAATTATTATCTAAATTTTCACTACATTCTACTGTATTTACTATCCCATTTATTAAATTCCCCAATACTATTGGTGTTTTATCTACGCCTAGTAATTTTTGACCGCTTTTGCTTGGAAATAATATTGTCTTTTTAAACATATACACTATATTCTTTTTATTTTTATTTCATTTAGATTAATTATATCTTTATTATCTATATAATTAATTTATGAGTTCTAATAATAATAGTAATAGTAACACACCTGATTCTGAAACATCTACTAATATACCTTTAACTGATGAAGCAAGACGTATCGCCCAACAAAATGAAATGCCTACTGATGATAATAGAACATTACTTCAAATGGGTCTTCGACCAAATAATATTGGTGAATTTTATGTAGAAGGAAAAGACATAAACAATGATTTACATGGTGAAGCATCAGACAGTAATAGTAACAGTGATACTGATATTGACGAAGATAATAATAAACTACCACCAGGTGATCTTGGAACAGAATATATAGGTGATAGTGTTAATGCATTTAGTCTCATGAAAGAACAAAACAAAAAAAAAACAAAAAATCCCTTGAGAAGAACTCTTACCAACCCCGACGGTTCTGTTGATGAACAACTAGATGTAATGAATGGAAGAGTTAATAATATGCTTGAAAACATTATTACTGAATTTCTTTACAATGATAATATTAATGATCAAATTAAAAAACCATTTACAAATGATATGAATATTGATACTGTAAAATATTTAATGCCTAAAGACACTGTAATTGACCCTAGTTTTAATAAATTACTTAATAATGAATATGATTTAAGTAATAATTTATTTGATATTGTCAAAGAAGAGGGCGGATTAACTGGCGGTAATAGTACTCAAGTTAGTACTACAAGTTCTGCTTTTTCACAAGCTCCATCATCAGTTGTTAATGATTTTGCTAAAAGATTTGAATTATCCAAATTATATAATTCCACTGGTTCTAATGCTGTTAATCCTTTTTCTAGAATATTTAATGAAGTTTGTAAATATCGTCATAAACCTCAAGTTATTAAAACTAATAAAAGCGGTGATAAAACAACAATTGATTTACAAGCACTTCGGAATATTGCCTGTAATAAAATTGGAGAAGAAACTCAAATGAGTGATATATGGGGAGGACAAATTGTTTCATATGCAATGGGCCTCCATACTGATGGGCATACAACCAACCCACAAACACATAAAGGACTTACTAATTTTCTACATGGCGATGGTAAAGATTTTTATAGATTAGGACAAAATAACAAGATTGAGATACCAGAATTAGGATTTCCGAAATGTTATATATGTCAACAAGACATTATTCCTGCCTGGGGAGAAGTTACATTTGGTTCAAGAGGAAGAAGAAGAATTTGTCCAGAGATGGAACATAAATACCCTTGTATATCTGCTTTTACACGAAGTCCTACATATGTTATTTTAAATAAATATAAATGTAAATTAATTAATAACTCAGATGGTAATACTTATTTAGAAGCATGGAAATCTTTTAATAAAAACGATAATAATTTTAAAGACTTATTATTATTATATAAAAATATTAATTGTACTCAGACATTTAATAAAGATGTAATTAATGATAATTTCAATAAAATTAAAACTAGTTTCAAAGATTTATTTGTAAAACAATATCTAGACAAACACAAAAAAGTTTTTGAATGGGCTTTTTCCGTTATTAAATACTGGTGTCATGAATTTGCATATTCACATCATACATGTAATATGGCTAAAAGTAATCTTGATTTTAGTAAATTAGGTAACGAATATGATAACAAACAAACACAACAACAAAAAATTGCAGATTTTATTTCTAACTGTGTTACACGTTTTAGTTCTAAAGGTGATACTTTATCCGCATTCGAAAAAAAATGGATACTTGTAAGTAATAATAAAAAACATAATGAAAGTACTCATGTTTTTAAAAAATTATTTGATAATAAACAACTTCAAAAAAGACTATTAAATGTTTTCAATGAAATGGATAATATTACTAATGAAATTGTTAAGAAGTATGAATATGTTACAAGTGTTTTAAAGAAAAAACAAATACAAACTAATAGTAATGAAGAAGGTGGTAAATTAACAGAAAATGAGGAAAAAACAATTAAAAATGTATTAATAGGAAAAGGATTAATGATAATGTATAAACGTTATAAAGAAAGTGCAAAAGTAAAAAAAGGAAATCTGACTAGAAAAAGAAAAAATGATACTACTACAAATAGTCCATCTAGTAGTAAAACAAAAAAAGCAAAACCTGATAAAACACAACGAAGTATCTATGATGCGATGGGTATTAAAGATGAAACTAAAAACTCTAACCCACAAAAAACAATCCCTACACTTTTCT
>MDTG01132400.1_pt1 | contig 10823 bp, 11 predicted proteins | sample 811421 | NCBI WGS metagenome assembly MDTG01 (sample SAMN05326645, study PRJNA326480) | marine metagenome | isolation source: seawater | place: Pacific Ocean: South East | collected 2011 | reverse complement strand
TGAATAAACATTTCTATCTCCGAAAAATTTTACATATCCACCTAAAGGAATTGCACATATTTTCCATCTTGTGCCTGATTTATCATTCCAACCAAACAATTCTTTACCAAAACCAATTGAAAAATCCGTAACTCCAACTCCGTATTTTTTTGCAAAATAGTAATGCCCATATTCATGGATAAAAACAACTACTAAAATTAGAATCAAAAAAGGTATTAAAATATTAAACATATTTTTATATTAATCATTTTATCTTATTTTCCAAGTGACAATAGGAACAAATGTTGCAGATAAAAAAGATAAAAATAATAAAGATTGCGTCACAAATGTTGGAAAATAATCGATTGGTATAATAATTCCAACCAATAAAGACTTTGAAAAATCTGGAGATGGAAATAATAATATACCTACTATAAAACCAGCGATAATTGAAAAATATATATTTTTTTCATTCAATGATTTTGAGTAAAATCCATAAAATACACTTAATACTGCAGAACAACAAAATAGATCTGCAAGTAAAAATAGATAAAGTATACTTAAACCTTTAGAAGCAATATAAAAAGTTATAATTGATAAAAAAAAAATAAATTTATATGAATGTTTTCTAGTATCTCCTTTAAATCTAATTACTTTATTTCCATCTACAATTATTAAACTTGTAATAGCATTTATCAATGTATCGATACTGCTTACTGTTAAAGATATTGAAAGAAAGATTATTATTACTGATAATATTTCTGTTTGATCTTTTAAAAGTAAAAAAAAAAATGCTAGGTCTGGAACTACTTTTGAATTTTCAGACACTGCCACCAATCCACTAAAGCCCATTAAAAATACGACAGGTATAATTATTATAAAAGAAATAATTAAGCTTTTTTTCAGAACATCATAATTTTTTGCAGCATAAACCCTTTGCCAGTTTCCTTGGTGAAAAAGATTTGTTGCTGCAACAGCAATAAAAAAAGTTAAACCCGCTGTAAAATTTGGCAAATAACTTGGGCTTAATAGTAATGGCTTATATAATTTAATGTATTCAAAGCTAAAAATGTTCTCATTAGAGGAGGTTAGGTATGAGTAAGCAATTAAAAGTAATAATACAAATACAATAAACTGAATGTTGTCAGTAAATATAGAAGCTTTCAATCCTCCGTACAAAGTATATAAGAGAGAACTAACAATAACTATTAAAGCTGTGATCCATAAATCTGTTCCAGAAATATAGTTCAACAAAATGGATACAGCAGTAACTTCTGCAATTAAAAAAATAGTCATATAGAATATAGATAAAATTAAAATTAGTTTAAAAAGTTTATTACCAAATCGTAATCTTATTACCTCAATTAATGTCCTGCCATTCGGAAAAGATTTTCTAAAAGTTTTACCCAAATAAATTAGAATAAATAATGGAAAGGCAGTTCCTAGTGCATACCCTATTACAGCTCCAATACCTCCCCAAGTGGCTGCAGATGCAGGACCAAATAGAATCCAAGCTCCTAAAGCAGACGCGACAAGACTAGTTGTTAAAGAGAAAACACCTACCCTTCTATTAGCAACTAAATAATTATTTATTCCTTTAAACTTTTTCGAATAAATAATACCACTTAGAACAAATATTGAGCAAATAACTATTGTTAGTATTATTGAAGAAAGCTCATCTAATAAATTTAAATTATCCATTTATCCCTTTCTGAATTACCGGACAGGTTCATTGGGTCTATTCTCAGTCTTACGACACCCCATGATTAATACTATAATTTTATTAAATTTTTACAACTAAAAACATACAAGATGTTTTATATGAATTGGTATTTTTATACCAAATTTATCATTTATTTGATGTTGATGTATGTGATGTGAGTGAACAAAAACTGAAATTAATTTTTGGCTTTCAGTTTTTAATGTGTAGATAAAATTAGTTCCTTTAAATTTTTTATCAACCACATCTAATTGTAAATTACTTTTGTCGTCATGTTCCAAATCTTCGGGTTGTAATAGCAATTTAACTTCAGTCCCAATGTTATGTTTATTTACAAAATTACCTTTTATCAAACCTAGATCTTCATTTTCTAAGGTGTATTCACTTGTTACTTTTGCGGGTACCAAAACTCCTCTATTTAAAAAATTTACTATATCTATAGAATTAGGTGAGTGATATACATTGTAGGGATCATCAAATTGTTTCAATTTGCCATTTAGAATGACACCACACTTATCTCCTAAGTAAAATGCTTCATTGGAGTCGTGGGTAACTACTATTGTAGTAATTTTATAATTTTTCAAAATTTGTTTTAATTTTACTTGAATCTCCTCTTTAAAATTTTCATCAATATTTGAGAGAGGTTCGTCTAATAATAATAAATCTGGGTTTGAGACTAATGATCTTGTTAATGAAACTCTTTGTGCTTCCCCAGAACTAATTTGATGAGGATACTTATTTAATAAGTTCCCAATATTTAATAATTTTATTATTTTTTTTACATTTATACGTTTTCCGGTTTTCTTCCTCTCTGAGCCAAAATAAATATTTTTTTCAATTGTATAATGTGGAAATAAAGAGTTTTCCTGGAAAGATAAGGAAATATTTCTGTTTTCAGGTTCAATATTAATTTTATTTGATGAAATAATTTTAGATTTTATTTGTATTATACCTTTTTCAATTTTTTCTAATCCTGCAATAGATCTTAAAATAGTGGTTTTACCAATTCCAGATGGACCAAGAAGACAAATAATATCTCCCTTTTTTTCAATACCGAACGAGACATCTTTTACTCTTACTGTATTACCAACTTTAAAATCAACATTTTTAATCTCAAAATAATTTTTACTCATAATTATCAGATAGAATATATCTTGATATAATTAAAATAAAAAGACTAGCAATTAATACAAGCAACAAAGATGGAACAGCGGCTGCCTCTAACAAATCTTGAGATGCGTATATGTATGCAGTTGTTGCAAATGTTTCAAAATTAAATGGTCTTAGGATAAGTGTAATTGGCAATTCTCTAATAATCTCCAAAGATATCAAAATACCAACAAATAAAATTGAACTTTTTAAGTAAGGTATATGAATTTTAAAAAAAGTTTTAGATTTTGAATATCCAGCCAAATATGCACTCTCATCTACTGCTTTACTCAGTTTTTCGTAACTTGATTTTAAACCATTGCAAGATAAAGAATAAAATCTAATGAAATAAGCTAGTACTAATCCTAAAATAGAACCAATAAATAAATTTTTTATTGATGTGATATCGAAAAAACTTATTATTATTTTATCAAACCAAGCTATAAAAGTAATGTATGCTACTGCTAGTATTATTCCTGGAAGAGCATATCCAGATATAGAAACAGTAGTAAGAAAATTTAAAAATTTACTGTTTGAAATTCTACTACCGTAGTTTGAAATAAAAGAAAATAATATTAAAACAATTGATGATATCGATACTAAAATTAAAGTATTAACTAATAAGTTAGAAATATTTAAATCAAAAAAATTTTTTGGATAAAGGATTGTCCAATACAACATCTGACCAATTGGAAAAATAAAACTAAAAAAAAATATTAAAAAACAAAATAAAAAAGCTAAAAATGCTATAAATCCATTGAGAAAAATTTTTTGTTTTATTTTAATACCACCTTGTAAAGGAGAATGGTATTTAGCATTTCTTCTAGAAAGATTTTCTAACACAAAAAGTGCAAAAATAAATAACAATAAGTAAAAAGATAATTGATTTGAAAATACAAGATCATCGAATGATAACCATGAATTATAAATGGCGGTGGTCAAAGTGTTAATACTAAAAAAGTCTACCGCACCAAAATCTGATAGTGTCTCCATTGCCACAAGGGAAAGACCAGCAACTATAGCCGGTCTCGCTGAAGGTATAACTATTTTAAAAAAAGAATTTATTTTTGAAAAGCCCAGATTTTGTCCAAGTTCTAATAAATTTTGAGATTGGAAATAAAAAGATGCTCTTGTTAATATATAAACGTAAGCATATATGGAAAATGAAATTGATAGAATTGCTCCAAGCATTCCATCAAATTTTGGTATTCTAGTATTATAATTTGCATCTCCAAATATCGATTTTAAAATTGTATAGGCAGTTCCGTAATTTTCAAAAAATGCTGTAAGAGAATAAGCATAAATATATGGAGGGACCGCAAAACCAAGGATAAGTGCCCATTTAAAGAAATTAACACCTGGAAAGTTGTAAAATGAGACCAGGTATGCACAACCAACTCCAAATATTAATGTTAAAGTTAATACTCCAATTAATAAAATTCCAGAATTAATAATATATTCAAATAAAAATGTGTTTTTTAGTAATTCAGAATAATTGCTAGTACTCTGAAAATAACTTGAAAAAACTGTTATTACTGGAATTATAACTAATAAAGAAATTAAAAAACTACTTAAATACCAAATGTTAAAATTTTTCATATATAAATTTGATTTATAACTTAAAGTGAGAGTGCCCACAACAAGGAGACACGCGTTGCGGGCACAAAAAAAAATTAACTAAAAATCAAATACCCTAAGAACTTGCGGAATTTCTTTAGGCTCTATTTCAGACAAATTTCTTTTATTTACTCTGTTATTAATTTTTTTACACTCCTCTGCACACGGACTACATGCTTTGGAAGATTTATTATAATCAATATCATGAACAAATTTTTTTTTTAATGTCATATTATTTCCAACCTGCTCCGGTCATAGCGGCAACTGCAGCAGCTTGATTTTTTCCATAATTAACAACTTTAGTTGTAAGATCTTGTTTAAAATCTAGACCCATATTTACAACTAATTCATGGGGCGATACACCAGCTATCATTGGATATTCGAAGGTATTATTTACAATATGCTCTTGAGCTTCCTTGCTTAATAAAAACTCTACCAATGCAATTGCATTTGCCTTATTAGGTGCACCTTTAACTAATCCAGCGCCACTAATATTCATGTGAGTTCCTCGTCCATCTTGATTTGGAAAGAAAGGTTTCACTTTTTTTGCAGCCTCTTGTTGTTCTGCACCTTTTTTTCCAGATAACATTAAAGCCAAATAATATGTATTAGCCACAGCTATGTCAGCTTCACCAGCGGCAACTGCCATGATTTGAGCTCTATCATTTCCTTTTGGTGTCCTTGCCATATTAGAAACAATACCTTCTGACCAGGCCTCAGTTGCTTTTTTACCATTATTTTTTATCAATGAAGCAACTAGAGATTGGTTGTATATATTATTTGATTTTCTTATTACTAATCTTCCTTTCCATTTTGGATCAGCTAAACTTTCATAAGTTAAACCTGCTAATTCAGCACCAGTTACTCTCTCTGGGGCAAAATAAACAATTCTTGCTCTTTTTGCTATTCCTACCCAGCTAGATGTTCTAAAATTTTTTGGAACTGAGGATTTAATTGCATCAGATGTTAAACCGTTTTGTAACATCCCTTTTGCTTTAAACGCACCTAATCTTCCGGCGTCTGCTGTTATATATAAATCAGCAGTGCCTTCACCTTCTTCAATTATTCTTTTTTCAATTGCTCCAGATTTTCCTGAAACTACATTGACTTTGATTCCAGTCTTTGCGGTAAATTTTTGATATAATTGAATATCACTATCATAATGACGCGCACTATATACATTAACTTCGTTTGCAAATGCTGAACCCAGTAACAATGAAAATATAATTGCTATTGAACTTAATAATCTCATTTATTCTCTCCTTTATTTAAATGATTCATATTTAAGTTTTTTGTAATTGATTATTATTCTCAATGCAAATGATAATTATTATCATATTGACACACCAAAAATATGATTTTATTGGGTTTTATGTTATTAAAATTCCCACTCTTGAATTTTACTGTACAAAAAATTTCGAAAAGATGTAACTCTGGCAACGTTTTTTAGAGAAGCTGGATATACAAAATGCGCTTCTGTGATAGGTCCTTCAATATTTGGTAATACTTTCACAATGTTTGGTTGCTTGACAGTTATATAATCTGGTAAAGCTGCTAATCCCACTCCACTTTGAACAGCTAGCAAAAGTCCGTAAATGCTATTTACCCTCATGCAAGTTTTTCTTTTTTTATTATCTTTCATACCAAGTTTTAATGGCCAATCAGGGTTGTATACTGGGGAAGGTGCTCCTTTTCCGAATGAAATAAATTTATGTTTATTAAGATCATTTATATTTTTTGGATAACCGTATTTTTCAAGGTACTTTGGAGACCCATAAATATGATAATTAATATCTATTAGTTTTTTTTGAATATAATTTAGTTGTTTAGGTCTTCTCATAAAAATACCTATATCTGCTTGTCTGGTACTTAAATCCAATTCTTTGTTGTCGAAAACTAATTCAACCTCTATTTCGGGATTTAAGTCCATAAATTCTTGAATACGTGGAGTTAACCATGTTGTTCCAAAACTCATTACAGTAGTTACTACTAATTTGCCGCTTGGCTTATCTTTTTTATCACTTAATGTTGTTTCGACTTCTTTTAACTTACTTATAACTTCGTGCGCAGTTTTATAAACATATTCACCATTTTCGGTAAGTGTCAATCCTCTTGCATGTCTTTCAAATAACTTTACTTTTAAATCTTCCTCCAATGATTGAATTTGACGACTAATTGCTGATTGGCTTAAATTAAGTATAATAGTTGCACTTGTAAAGCTTCCGGCTTCAGCCACAGCGTGAAATATTTTTAGTTTATCCCAATCCATTTATTTATTTACATTTACCAGTATTTTATTAGATAATTTTCCATCTAACATTTTTGGAAATATTTCTAGCAATTCATTTAAACTTACTTCTTTTATGGCTTTCCCTAAGATATTAAAGTCTAATAGTCCAGGAAACTCACTCCATACAAATTCTTTTCTTTTCTTGCTAATATTTACAGAGTCTACTCCCCAAAGTTTAACAGCTCTTAGTATAAAAGGTAAAACATTTGTATTTAACTTATTGCTACTAGCATTACCACAAAGGGCAACAATTCCTTTTGGTTTTGTTTGAGATATAGCATTTGATAAAATATTACCACCAACAGTATCTACTACTCCGTCCCATGTTCCTTTATCAAGTAGTTTTGGTTCGCCTTCAAATTCTTTACGATTTATAACGTTTTTAGCGCCTAATTCTCTTAAAAATGCTTCCTTCTCAGGTTTTCCCGTAATTGCTGTTACATTTATTCCCATTTTAGATAAAATCATAACAGCTACCATCCCAACTCCTCCTGTAGATCCAGTAACCAATACATCGTTAACTTTACTCTGTAATAAAAGTTCTTCTTTTGCTTTAACAGAAAATGCACAAAGTAAAGCAGTTAAACCCGCTGTACCAAGAATCATGGCTTCTTTAGTACTTATTTTATTAGGACATTTTATTAAAAAATCTTTTTTAACTCTCGCAAATTCAGAGTAACCACCATGAAATAACTCACCTACTCTGCATCCCGTTAATATTACTTTATCACCCTCTTTGAACTCATCATCATTACTTTCTGATACAGTTCCAGAAAAATCAATTCCAGGAATTCGTGGATATTCTTTTACAAGTTTACCGCCATTTTTTAATATCATGGCGTCTTTAAAATTTAAATCCGAATAATCAATTTTTACTAATATATTGCCTTCACCCAAAAAATTTTTTTCTAATTCTTTAATATTCCTTGAAAAGTTTTCATTTTTATTATCTATAACTATAGCTTTAAATGTATCAGGCATTTTAAATAATATTATTTAATATTATTTAGCTATAAATCGCAAATATCTATTTTGATAACTTAGATCTTCTTTAAATTGACCTAAATAATAGTTTGTAACTGTCGTGGCTTGTTCTTTTTTAATTCCCCTCATTGTCATGCACTGATGGGTTGAGTCTATTGTTACAGCAACTCCTTTTGCATCAAGTGAATCCATCAAAGTGTTAGCGATTTGCATGGTTAATCTCTCTTGAGTTTGAAGTCTTTTAGAGAAAACTTCTACCACTCTAGCAAGTTTGCTTAAACCAACAACTCTTAGTTTTGGGATATATGCTACGTGTGCAATACCAATTATTGGGGCCATATGGTGCTCGCAATGACTTTGCACTGAAATATTTTTTTGAACAACCATATCATCATATCCATCAACATCTCCAAAAGTTTTATCTAAAATTTTATGTGGATCTTCTCTATATCCTTTGAAATATTCTTTAAATGCCTTAGTTACTCGTTTTGGAGTTTCTATTAATCCTTCTCTAGATGGATCCTCGCCAATCCATTTTAATATTTTGACGAAAGCATCTTCTGCTTCTTTATCTGTAACAGTTGAGTTTTCCTTAAAATTTACTATTTTATTTTTTTCTGATTTCATCATGGAGGTTATATATATAAAATCATAATTTTAAAATATTTAATATATTATCAGATGTGTTATGTAACTCTTAATGTTTAAAAAAAGAGAAAATGTAATAGAAATAGAAGAGGGAAACCTGTTATCCCCAAAATTTGATAATGATGGATTAATTCCGGTTGTGACAACTTGCGCCAATACTAAAGAAGTCCTAATGCATGGATACATGAATATTGAAGCATTAAAATTGTCTATTGAAACAAAAGAAGCTCATTACTGGAGCAGATCCAGAAATCAAATTTGGCACAAAGGTAAAACTAGTGGATTTGTTCAAATAATAAAAGAATTAAGAATAGATGACGATCAGGATACAATTTGGATGAGTGTTGATATTGGTAATGGATCAAGCTGTCACGTAGGATATAAATCGTGTTTTTATAGATCTATACCTTTAGGAAAAATTGAAAACGGAAGAGAAATTAAAATGAAATTTGAAGAAAAAGAAAAAAAATTCGATCCAGAGCAAGTTTATAAGGGTCAACCAAATCCAACTAAAATTTAAATTTTGCAATGAATAGAAAATATAAAATCATAAAAAGATTTGGTCCATCTGTTTTGAAAGTTAAAATACCTAAACAAATATTAAATAAATTAAATAATTACATTGATAATATAACTAAAAATAAAAAAAAAATTTCCAAGCTTAATTATGGTAACAACTTGGTAGGAGATGTAACTGAAGAATTTAAATTAGAAAAAAACTTTATGAAAAAGTCTGGTTGGGAAAAATTTTTAAAAGATGTTTCTGCTAAATGGATTAAAAGTGAAACTGAAATGAATATTAGAAAATTTAAGATTGTGAACTCGTGGGTAGTTAGACAATTTGAAAATGAATATAACCCTACTCATTGGCATAGTGGACATATTTCAGGGGCTGGGTTTTTAAAAGTTCCTAAGAGTTTTGGTAGACACGTGCAAAAGAAAACAAATAGAGAATACAGAGGTGGAAATTTACAACTAATACACGGATCAAGAATGTTTTTAAATCATTCAACACTTAACATTAAACCTGTTGTAGGTGACTTTTATCTTTTCCCAAACTATTTAATGCACAGTGTATTCCCATTTAAAAATTCTAACGAAGAAAGACGTTCTATATCTTTTAATGCGTTAATTGATCAAAAAATTTATAATGTTTATGGATAAGAAAATACAAAAAAACGTTTTCGGAGAAAATTTAGAGGAATGTTCAAAAAGTCCATTAACTGGATGGTATAGAGATGGATGTTGTAAAACTGACGAAAATGATAGAGGAGTTCATACGGTTTGCGCAAAGGTTAATGATGAATTTTTAAATTGGTGCAAAATTTCTGGCAACGACTTAATAACACCTCACCCTGAATATGGTTTTCCTGGTTTAAAGAGTGGAGATAAATGGTGTGTGTGTGCAAGCTGGTATGCTAGAGCTGTTGAAGCTGGAAAAGGTTGCCCAATTTATTTAAAAAAAACTCATGAAAATACTTTAAAACTTATCCCATTTAATATTTTAAAGAAGTTTGCAGTAGACCTATCTTAATAACTACATATTTCCATACTTTGGACCACCACCGCCCTCTGGTGTTACCCAGTTTATGTTTTGAGAAGGCTCTTTTATATCACATGTTTTACAATGAATGCAATTTTGCGAATTTATAACAAATTTTAAAATATTGTTTTCTCGTTGAACTTCATAAACTCCAGCAGGACAATATCTTTGTGCAGCTTCATCATATTTATCTACATTATATTTTATAGGTAATTCAGGATCTTTAAGATGTAAATGAACAGGCTGATTATCTGTATGATTTGTTCCTGTTAAATAAACAGAACTAGTTTTGTCGAATGTGATAACATTATCTGGTTTAGGATATTCAATTCTAGGCATTTTATCTGCTGGCATTAGAGCTTCATGATCTGCATGTTTATGCTTTAAAGTGAAAGGTAATTTACCTTTAAAAAGTATTTGGTCGATACCAGTAAAAATAATTCCTAAAATTAATCCCCAATTAAAACTAGGTTTAACATTTCTCGCTTCATATAGTTCTTTGTATACCCAGCTTTTATTAAATTTTTCCTCATAGTTCGATAGACCTTTATTACTATTAAGATGCTCTACAATTGTTTCAGCAGCAATCATTCCACTTTTCATAGCTGTGTGAGAACCTTTTATTTTTGGCATATTTAAAGTACCCGCATCGCAACCGACTAATAAAGCTCCAGGCATATACATTTTTGGTAAACTTTGAATTCCTCCTTCTATTAACGCTCTGGCGCCGTAAGAAATCCTTTTTCCACCTTCAATATATTTTTTTATAGCTGGATGTGTTTTAAATCTTTGAAATTCATCAAATGGTGACAAATGTGGATTTTTATAATCAAGACCTATTACATATCCTAAAAAAATTTGTTTATTTTCTGCATGATACATAAAACTTCCAC
>MDTG01117231.1_pt1 | contig 10823 bp, 13 predicted proteins | sample 811421 | NCBI WGS metagenome assembly MDTG01 (sample SAMN05326645, study PRJNA326480) | marine metagenome | isolation source: seawater | place: Pacific Ocean: South East | collected 2011 | reverse complement strand
GGGATGGTGATGACTACTGCGAAGACACGTACGAAGATGACCCTCAGGGTTGCGCAAGTGACCCCTTGTGTGAATCGGAATACGATGAGGAAGATGACGAATACGAATGTGAAGAAAAAGAGGATGATGAAGACGAGGATGACGAGGATTATTGTGAAGACACCTACGAAGATAATCCTACAGGTTGCAACAATGACAATCGGTGTGAATGGGACTCTGGCGACAACGAGTGTGACGATGACGAAAGCAGCGGCGGCGGCAATTCGGGTGGTAACAACGGCGGTGGCGGCAGTGGAAGTGGCTCATCAGGTTCTGATTATGACAATGATGGAGAGGATGATCATCTTGATGATGATGACGATAACGATGGGTATGACGACCAAGAAGACGCTTTTCCTTACAATGAAAACGAACATGAAGATACAGATGGCGATGGAATAGGCGACAATGCTGACAATGATGATGACGGAGATAACGTAACGGACTCGGAAGATGCTTTCCCAAAGGATAGCTCAGAACAATACAACAGCGACAATGATGGTGTCGGTGATAATGCCGATCCTGATGATGACAACGACGGAGTTCCTGACGAGGATGATGCTTTTCCACTAGATGCTTCTGAATACCTAGATACTGATAATGACGGCTTAGGCAATAACGCTGATGTTGATGATGACGGAGATGGATACATCGACTCTGAAGATGCTTTTCCATTAGATCCTACGGAACATGCTGACCACGATGGTGACGGGATTGGAGATAATGCTGATCAAGATGACGACAATGATGGAACCCCGGATAGCGAAGATTCTGAAACCGATTATGTCGAAATAATTGCAGATAATGACGGAGACGGGATTGCTGATGAAAATGACCCGGACGATGATAATGATGGTGTAAATGACACATTAGATGCATTCCCATTTGACCCGCAGGAACAATACAATTTCGATGGTGATTCTAAAGGGGATAACTCAGATATCGATGATGATAACGATGGAGTTATTGATCTCCTAGATGCATTCCCATTTAACGCATCAGAATGGGTAGACAATGATAGAGACGGAATTGGAAACAACGCTGACATCGATGATGATAACGATGGTATACCTGATATTGAAGACGCATTTCCTTACAACTCAACATACACATCGGACCTAGATAATGACGGACTACCGGACACCATTGATTTGGATATTGATGGGGATGGTTTCAAAAATTCTGAGGATGATTTCCCAGAAGACTCTACAGAATGGAAAGATACTGACGGAGACGGTGTAGGCAACAATAGGGATGGCGACGATGATGGTGATGGCGTGATAGACATCTTAGACACAAGGCCTCTTGATTCTGGAGTAACAGTTATTCAACCAGGAGATGGAAACAGCGATTCTTCTGAATCAAAAGAAAGTGGTGTCATCACCATTAGCATTCAGGATATTGCCATCTTGCTGGCAATCTCATCTGCCGCTACTATCACATTCCTATGGAGAGCTAAAAAGAAGCAATCCGAAAACGAAGTGGAAAAGGAGGCCTAGGGTATGGGCGAAAAGATTGAACGTATTTTAAAAACTGATTTGAAAAGCATACTAAACCCAAATATTTGGTTGCTTATTGTTGCAATTCCCCACACATTATTCGGCGCATTGGTTCCTATGTACCAAACATCCTACGGTTCAAATGAATTTAGTGCTGCATCATATGGCCTGGTAACAGCAATAATGCTGCTGAGCATTTACCTATTCAGTAGTGGCAAATCTCTGGCAAGGATGACAGCATTTTTGGGAACTAGCGTATTCTTATGGATAATATTAGTACAAATGCTTGCTGAAGGTGGTGGTTTCAATATCGAAGCAGAATTAGCCCCACCTTTCATTTACAGCATTTCTCTGAATGTAGAGTTGGCACCTCCTCTTCTATTGTGGGGAATGTTAGGCCTCAGTGGATTCTTACACTGGAACATAGAAGACGTTGCAAGCTCAAATGAAAATAAGGAAGTGATGGAAGATGACGACCACTCCTTGGATGAAATCTTACAATTGAACGAGAACAAAAGCGACTCCTGAGGTGAATTTATGTCTGAGGCACTTTCCTACCACGATGATTTGATTGAACAAGGTTATTCCGAAGAAGAGGCTGTTGAGCACACACAGAGATATTTTCCTGACTTTTCACTAGATGGCAAAAAACCAGATCCAGCCCCACCCCCTGGATTCGAATTTATCCCTTCAGATAAAGACGAAATAGAAAATACACCTGAGGACTCATTTAATTTTGACAAAGTACTATTCAAAGCGGGTTTACTTTTCGATAGTGCAAAGATATCTGTAAAAGAAAACAAGAAAGTTGTCTATTCAATTTGTGGGGCAATTGTAGCATTACTCGTAATTTACATGGTTTTGCAAATTCCAGCTTCAACCCACCCAATCGAAGGGTCTTGGACAAAATCTGATGGGCAGGTATTCACTTTCAATATGGATGGATCTTTTGAGGACGGCACAGGTAACGATGCAGAATGGGAAATCGACGGTGACAGTCTAACAATTACTTCAATAATAAAAGATGGTGGCGATTCAGTAGAAGTAATTCAAACTTTGAAGCAAGAATTTTCCAGTGACGAAGAGGCTATGTGGATCAAATGGATAGGTTTGAGTATCGACGGTCAAGATTCTACTTCCGAAGTAGAAAATAATTGTATTCTACTAATCAAAGATTCAAACTCTTATTCAGAGGATGCTAGTGAATATATTTCAAAATCTCCAAGTTGGTGTGAATAATCGGTGAGATTAGATGTCTAATGAAGACTCCACTAAATCAAGCGACCTAAAGTCAAAAATTGACCAGTCGATTGAAAGTGTAAAATCGGGCGCTATTAAATCCGGCAGGGTCATCGCAGACACTTCAAAAAATGCAGCAGGCTCTGCAGCAAAATTTGCCTCGGATATGAGTGCGAAAATTGGAGAAAAAAAAGAGCAGGTAATTGAATCTCGCAAGAAAAAGAAGGCTGAATTCATAGAGTCCCTAAAAGATGATGAGAAATACAAGCAGATTTTCAATGATGAAAAACTTCCACCTATGGTAACAATTCCTGTTACTGAACACCAACAATTATTGGATGAAATTAACTCATTACAGAATGAGGTTAACCGCTTAAATGCAAATTTAGAAGAAGCCAATAAATCAGTAAAACAGGTTGAACAAAAGCAAGATAGAAAAAACGACAAAGGCACTGCAAAGAAAACAGAGGTTGTAGAAAACGGTCTTTCCGGGGAGGTCAACAAGTCGATTAATCAAGTATTGATAACGTTGGGCTTTTCTGTAATTTGGGCAATTATCTTGATTGCTGTTACTTTCCAATTGGAACAGAAGGATGCTACTCTCAGCGGTTTGAGCGCTAAAGCAGTAGTATGGCCAATAGGTACATCGATTTGGGCATTTTTCTTATTGACAAGTCAGTCTAAGGCTGGCACTCTTCTTTCGATGGATGCAAAAAATCGGATCAAAACATCAGTTGGAATAGGGCTTGCCACTACACTGTCACTAATGCTTACAGATGGCGAAACTAGGGCGATAACCAACATATGGGGATGGTCGATGACAATAGCGCTCTGTGCATTTTTATTGAGTGGTTTTTTCAGAGGAATATATTCTTCATTTCGCAAGATTTCTAACAAAATAAAAATCTAATACTAAGATTTGAATTACATAGGCGATTTGCTTCTGAATAGAAAAATTCAACCGTTATATTTAGTCCAAAGCCCACCTGAAACGGGCCGAGTAAACCATGTGTCTGAGCCAGCTGGATGCTCTATCCATTCGTAGCCCTGTTTAACAACACCAACAGCATCAAAATCTGGTGTGTCACTAAATTCAGAGACTATGGAATCGAAGGCCTTGTCTTCATCAAATGCATCTAGCGCCTTGATACCTGTACCCCCGGGTCTCGATAGAATTGCCAACAGCATACCTAGTGTCATGGTTGCTAAAGATGCAATCTGTATGTTTTTGTACACATTACAACCGCTATCCTCGTTGATTATACATTCTAATCGCAAATCTCCGGAGAAAGAGAAGAAGGGAATTGATAGAACGATGAGGAATAGGCCCAGAGAGAAGCGCAGGTCTCGCATGATTGTAAATATGATTTCACGTTATTGAGCCTGTCTATCAACTAATGAAAATTTAGATTTTAATTGGGATTTAGACGAATCTCATTTTGAATGAGTCAAGTATTAGCTTCTGGCAAGGTTTCCCTCAATATTACGCTAATTATCTGGTACTAAATTTGGCATTCTAGAGTCACTTACTTTGTACATTCAGATCACTACTTAGAAGGTAAACAGGAGAACAGATTAGTGCAAGTGTTGTAATTAGAAATCTGAAATCCTGCAATTAGTTGAAATGTTGAGTACCCTTGTTCAAATTATGTCAAATGGAACCAAATGGGTTAGAATGGTAGTTTCTAGTTTGTTGGGTATGTTTGGTATTGTTGTAATTATGGGCGGACTCAGTGTTGCATTTAGTGACCCATCGAATGATGAATTTGGTACGATAGCGGCCATAGTGGGTTTGCTATTTTCTTTTGTAGCGTGGAGGTTATGGCCTTCTTCAAATCCGAGAAATAATGTTAAATTATCCGAGAAGTTCTCTCCGGAATCAATTGAAATCAAACTAAAATAGTTGGATGAACTATTCTTAAATCGAGATTTTTAGATGCCTGTCGAAGGAAAGAGACTAGTTTGTGACGAAGTAAAGGCAGTGATTGTCTTCCAAGCCGTGTAGGTCAATCTGTTCTTCAATATGCATTCCTGCGTCTTCCAATTGCTCACGGACTTGTTTGAACACTTCTCTTTCCCCTCCCTCACTGAATCTTTCAGATGCTGCTTTGAGTGACAACAATGCTTTGCCTCCAGGTTTCAAGAACCGATTAACAGCCTTGATAAAAATCTCGGCTTGTCCGGCTTGGGAAACGTCTTGAAGTAGCCAGTCGACTTTGTTTGCAACCATCACTCCCCAAGCAGCATGCTTTCTGGCATCGCCTAAAACTGGAACGAGGCCAGGCCTCAATGTTGCTAGGTGAACTAAATCTCTCAAGCAGCGTGGCGACAAGTCAACAGCGATTATTCTGCCACCTTTCTCATTTTTTGCTCCACATACTTGGTCGTGAAGGTGAGAGATTGAGGTGCCATGTCCTGCACCAAGGTAGAGACAAGTGTCTCCTTCATTTGGCAATAATTCGTATTGAGTCTGTCTTGCCCTAGAAATTGCAGCACCTAATTTTGATCGAGTAGGGTCCCATCTGCGATATTCCACGCCTCTGAACCTGCGTAATGATTCACCATACTGTGAGTATTTTGGAACAGCGTTCAGTGTCCATATTGCTCTACCATCGAGCATGACTGCCCACGATAGACGGCGTTTTCGTGCCATGATTTCACCTCTGTGGTGGTTTTGAATTCTCACTGCGAATTACTTCGACACGCGCAGCAACAGCATCAACTGCTTCTTGACTCCAGACCTCTCCGCCGTATGCATCGCATCTGGCGGCTATACTTGCCTTAGCAGCAACAGTTCTTGCGATCTTTCCTCTAACCCAGCGAGGTGACCTTGAAATCCAAGGGTGCATGAATATGTGACCGTGTTTTGGAGATGGCGCACCTGTCTTCAGGTGATTGAAAAACGCTTTCTCAGCACCTAGAATCTGCATTGTTCCTGCTGGTAGTCTAGCAAGTCTTGCTCTACCGTGTGCTTCAACACACAATCTAGCAGCGAGAATAGGACCAAGAAGCGCGGAGAGGGATGGTAAGTGCGATGATGCTAATTCTCGGACTACGTTCTCCATCCTGTCCAGCCTTGCTTTGATTTCGCTTACGCTGGCTGCCCAATCATTCAGGCTGTCCCACTCTGCAGTGGTCGGGCCCTCAGGAGGCATTCCAATCTCAAGCAATCCTGCTAGCTGTGCTAGGTCTGAGGATTCTGTTACTTTTTTTGCTAAGCCAGTTCTATCTCTCTCAAACCTTGCTTGAGGCAGGAATAGACCGACCCATTCAACTAGCCTTCCTTCGATTGTAACATATGAGGCACGTAACTCATCAGAGGCTTTTAGGATGTGCTCAAGCCTTCTATCCGGGTCTCCTGCAGCAGCATCAACACCTCTTTTAGATAGTAAAATTGCTGCTTTATCGAGGTATTTTAGCGCTTCATTACTCGGTAGTGGCCATTCAGCATCTGGTAAATTTTCATCACCATGGATTAGAGGTTTTGAGTCTGGAAACCTTTCTAATAGCCGCTCAGCCTCCGGAGTAAGCACCTCATTTGCTATGATGTCCATCCTTGAACAGAGAGCATCAGTGTCGTGCCATCCATCCCACTCTTCGACATCCAAGATGTTCCCATTAGAGTCTGCAACAGCGGCGGCTCTCCAATCGTACCATAGCCACATATGGTAGGGCAAAAGTCCCCACTTGATGAAACAATTGCTCTTTTTATAGAACAAATGTTGATATAAGTTGTCTTCGGGTGTGTTCGTATGTTCTGCCCGCAGTGCGGTACACTTGCATTCCCTACTCCATCTGGAGATATCAATTGTACAAATTACAAATGTGGATATCAAGGACCAGCGAATCTGAAAGTCAAAGGGGCTGATGGAAAGGAGGTGGATCTCTCCAAGGTTACTTCCTCTTCCAAGGCTGAGACTCGTGTCTATGAGGTAATCAAGGATTCAGATGAAATGCGTGGCGTTCTAACTACAGGCGACTACATGTGTCCAAAGTGTGACAGCATTGAGGTATTCTCCTATCTTGAGCAAACACGCTCTTCTGATGAACCAGAAACCAGAATGTTGACTTGCAAGGAATGTGGCAACGGCTGGAGAGAATATTGAAGTGATATAATATGCAGATTCGAGTTTTACTCGCATGTTTACTGTTATTATTTCCGGGTTGCTTTAGTGATGAGGAAGGTCCGGATTTTAATGGAAAGAATCTCAACAAAATGGACGTCTACAAGTTCACTCTCAGCGACACAAATCAATCTGATTTTTCACTAACAGACTTAGAAGGTCAAGTTGTTGTATTGGCCTTTGTCTACACGCGCTGTGATGATGTTTGCCTGCTGATTGCAAACAATTTGAAGTTTGCAAAATCACAACTGACAGACGAAGAACTAGAGAAAGTATCTTTCGTATCGGTAACGATTGATTGGCGTCATGATTCTCCAGATGTACTGGGTGATTGGGCTGACGAGATGGGTCTTGATTGGCCACATTTGACAGATTGGAATTCTGATGAAATAAAGACCACCTACGAAGAGTATGAAGTCGTGCCATACGACGATGAAACCTATCAGGACATCCATCTACAACCAGTGTACATCTTAGACACAAATTTGGATGGAAGAGTTGTATGGAGCGAATATGATTGGCCAATCGATCTTTTTGTTGAGGACTTGAGGACAGTCATCGATTTGGAGTGATAAAATGAGAGTTAAAGCACTCATGCTGACTCTGATTCTCATGCTCCCAGGATGCCTTTCAGAGGATGAAGAAATTACTTTCCATGGCCGTGACCTTGGTGGAAATGACACTTACAAATTTACTTTGGAAGATGCAGAAGGGCCATTATGGAGCCTAGAAGAACAAGAAGGTAAGGTTGTGGTTTTGGTATTCATTTTCACAAGGTGTGACAATACCTGCCCAGTAACAAGTCAAAACATTAAGATGGTCAAAGATTCATTGACAGATGATGAATTGGCGAAAACAAGCTTCGCTTCTGTAACCGTTGACTGGCGTCATGATTCTCCAGCGAAGTTACGCAACTACAGCGCAGATTTCGGATACGATTGGCCTCATTTGACTGGGGCCAAAGAGTACCTTGATCCAATTTACGAGAATTATGGTGTGTACCCATACGAAGAGGGAGATGATTCAGAGGAGGGCTACACAGTAGCACACCCTTCACCAACCTACATTCTTGACACGGAAGGACAGGGAAGGGTTGTTTGGTCAGATTATGACTTCCCTACAGACTTGTTCTTGGAAGACCTCAGAGCAGTGATTGACCACTACTGATTACTTTTGGCAAGATCGACACCAAAACGTCGAGCGACCACCTTGTACAAGTCTCTCAATTACGCCACCGCAGTGACAGTCCTTACCTTCCTTATCGTAGACTTTGAACTGGTGAATGAAATAACCGAGTGTGCCATCGACCCCAGCAAAATCTCTCAGAGAGGAACCTCCAACTCTGATTGCCTCGGCAAGAATTTCTTTGATTTCAGAAACTAACAAGTCACATTCCTTTTTCCTGACCTTATTCGAAATACGGGTTGGTGAAATCTTTGCACGGTTCAATGCCTCACAAGCATAGATATTGCCGACGCCAACCACTACTTTTTGGTCAAGGATGCTGATTTTGATAGCGCTTTTTCTCTTCTGTAATTTGTCATAAAGGTCCTTCCCGCTCCACTCTTCAAGTGGTTCAGGGCCAAGGTGGTCTAGTAGCTTGTGTGATGTACCGGTGAAAATGTCCAGGACTCCGAATCTCCTTGGGTCGTTGTAAACCGACATGCTGCCATCATCAAACAGAATCACTACATGGTCATGTTTTCCTTCACAATCGCTTGCGTCTAGAGTCCATTTACCACTCATGCCAAGGTGTGAAAGAAGAACATCTCCGTTATCTAGGTCGATTAACAGGTACTTTGCTCGACGCCGAATATCTTTTACTGTGCGACCAGTAAGCCGTTCTGCAAGTCCTTCTGGAAACGGGAATCTGAGATTTTCACGGCGCAAGTCAACGCCATCAATGCGCTTGCCTATCCAAGATCTGGCCAGTCCTGTTCGGACTGTCTCAACTTCGGGTAGTTCTGGCATATCTTGTTCCAAAGGCAAGACCTCAATAGTATTGATTGTCAAAACTCGGCCAGTCTGGCTGCGGTCCAAATCGCTAATCCAATCATCAATAGTCCAGTGATTTGGTTCAGAATCTTCTGGTTGTTCTGAATTTTTGTCAAGATGTTTGAGTTAGACAGTAGCAATGCGACCAAGACGTACCATGCCGTATCGATTGTAGCACCCATTGCGGCAATTACCCACTTTGTGTCACTTGACATCGAAGGGTCAAGAACCGAAGAAAGGACTGCAAGCATGAATACAGCGATTTTGGGATTCAAAAAAGCGATGAAAAAACCTTCAATGAAACCTTCTCTTTTGCCTTCTGAGAGTGCGATTTCTTTCTCTTCTGCTCGCATCATTTCTATTCCGAGATAGAGCAGAAATAATCCTCCAACAATTTGCATTATTGTGAAAACGCTTGGATTATTTTCCATGATGATTACCAAACCAAATACAACAGTAATCGCGTAAAATCCGAATCCAATGCCGTGACCTACTGCACAAGCCAAACCTCTGGCTCTGCCACCTATCATCGTGTTACGCAGAACAACTGCAAGAGATGGTCCTGGTGATGTTGCACCTAGAATGAACATCACGGCAGCAGCAGAGATTGCGGTTATGTCCACAACTCACCCAGCATGGTCACAGACATGACCTTTGGGATGGCTCAACTCATGTACTTCATCTTGTGTGCGCCCATTCGCTTTTCTGCTTCCATGGATGCTCGCATGAAGTGAGCTCTTACATTCACATTATCGAGGACTGTTACAGTTGCCTTCACTAGAGATTCTGCAGCACTGGATGTTTCGTCGACACTTTCACTCGCCATGCTTTCTAATCAACGTACTCCCAATTATATGTTTGGTTAATTGCGTCGCAGTACCTCAAATTCAGAAAATTACTGAATCCTGAGTTTGAATTCCGGAACTAGGAATTACTTCTTCCATAAGTGGTAATTTGCGCTTTACAATACGGAAAGAAACGGGTGCTTTGACACGTCTAGATAGCCCAGCCATCGCCAATCGTCGTATCGCCTTTTCTCGAGCGGCGACGACCTTTTTTGCACGCCTGCGAAGTTCGGAAAGCCCGTAGAACTCAGCAACTGGTGCTTCTCTCCCTTCGCTCTTTAGCCACCAGTGCTCACTTCGCAGAGTCTTTTGCCGAATTGTGTCGCCAGTTGTGAGATCGTATGCAGAAATTCCTGGATTCTCGTGATTGTACGCAGATGTGTCCATTGCTAGCCAAGATGGTCTACCGTCCTCGAGTCGGATTTTTGATTGTGCAATTTCTCCTACCCGCTTGAATTTGGATGTTGGAGTATGGCCAAAGAGGATGCATCGCTTTTCATCAATTGCTGCATCGTGTTTGAAGAAAGCTCTGCGTATCCAAAGCAGGGTTTTCTCATCTTGATTATCGAGGTCAACTCTAGGGTGATAACCAGCATGAACAAGTCTCCAGTCATCGAGAACAATGTGGCTTGGTAAGTCAGCAAGCCATGCACAATCCTCAGCAAAACTGAGTTTTGCTCGATGCAAATCGCCCTTTGCTGCTACGATGTAAGAACCCCAAGTCGAAGCCCCTCCTTTAGCCATCCAAACAGGATCGAGTTCGATGTTTGTGGATTGTAGCGATTGGATTGCCATCTGTTCATGGTTACCTTTGATTGCGATAATTTGTGGGTGTTGGCGAACGTACTCAACAACCCCAGCGGAATCGGGGCCTCTATCTATCAGGTCCCCAAGTAGAACAACTCGGTCCTCTTTGCCAAGTTTCAGTCTGTGCATGAGCGCCCTCAGTGTTCCTAGGTGCCCGTGTATATCTCCCACAACCCATACTTGGTTGCCTGCAACGATACGAGCCTGCAGGTCGGCTTCAGTACCTCGGTCGCGTACGGCCGGGGCACGACGGATGTCGTGTTTCAATCCCATGG
>MDTG01272894.1_pt1 | contig 10824 bp, 11 predicted proteins | sample 811421 | NCBI WGS metagenome assembly MDTG01 (sample SAMN05326645, study PRJNA326480) | marine metagenome | isolation source: seawater | place: Pacific Ocean: South East | collected 2011 | reverse complement strand
TTGTATGTTTTTATATCATTCAAACCAAATTTTTCTTCAAGTTCTATCAGTTTATTTAAACTATTTGATACTTTATAGGTTTTATTAATTTTTTTTTTTATCCAAACTCTTATCTGTCCGTGATGAATTGGAAGCCTTTCTACATTAAAAATACACATATCATACTTCTCAAAAAGTATTTGCATTGGTGTTAAAGCCCAATAAGACACATGCTCATGATAAATCGTATCAAAAGCAAATTGCTGTAACAGATCTAAAAGATAATGTGCTTCAATTACAAAAACACCGTTATCATGCATCATATTCTCGACTGATTCCATAAAACAATCAAGATTATGTATATGCGGAAAATTATTAGTACTAGTAATAACTTTTGCCTTGCCAAATTTTTCTATAATTTTATTAGAAACATTCAAATCAAGATAATTATTTAAACAGTTGATTTCTTTTTCTAGGATTAGTGAGGTTAAATTTTTTGCCGGCTCAACGCCTACTAGACTTAATTTATTTTCTATTTTTAAAAATTGTCTCAGAAGACATCCGTCATTTGAACCAATATCAACAACCAAATCACTTTTATCTAATTTGGTAATTCTCGTAATTTCTTTTGCTAAACTTTTTAAATGATTAACAAGAGTAGTTGAAGCTGAAGATACATATAGATAGTCATCAAACATTAATTTTGGGTCAACAAGATTATCAAGCTGAACATGATAGCAATCATTGCATACACAAAGTTTAAGAGAATAGAAGTTCTCCTTTTTTCTTTTTATCTCGTCTTTAGTTAAAAATTTATTTGCCAGAGCTGTTTTACCAAGATCTAAAATAGTCGTGATTTTTTTGCCACCACATACCAAACATCTTTTCATTTAGTTCTCCTATTTAATATAATATCAACTGTTTTTTCGAGACCTTCTTCAAGATTAACTTTAGGTTTCCAATTTAACAGTTTTAAAGCTAGCTTGTTATCAGTTGTGTAATTAATAACACTAGATCTTTTCTTATCGACTATTTTTTTATTTACTCCAAGAATTTTTTGTAAACTTTCAACTATTTTTATTATTTTTACACTCTTACCAGAACATATATTAATTGTTTTACCTAAAATTTTTTTATTGGTTATACATTTAAACATTGCATCTATAACATCATCAATGTATGTGTAATCTCTTTTTTCTTGTCCATTGTTAATCTCTACTCTTTTATCGTATAATAAAGATTGGATTACTGAAGGAATCAATCTTGAGGATTTTTCATTCATACCATATGGAGAAAAAAGTCTTAAATCTACAAATTCTAAACCATATGCTTTACAAAGATGAAGGCCAAGAAGCGAAGTGATTTGTTTTGATACTCCATAATTATTTGGAGGTTCAGATAATGTCCATTCATTTATTTTACAATTTTGCTTATATTGTGCTACTGTTCCAGTATAAATTATCCTTGCATTAAGACCATTTAGAGCATCAAGTAAGTTAAGAAGAATATTGAAATTTATTTGATAATGATCAACTTCTCTAAGACTTGGAGCGTTCATATAAGAGCTTGCTAAATGAAATACAATTGATGGTTTATGTTTTAATATAATCTCCTTTAACTTTTTTTTATTTCTTAGATCTAGCTTATAACTAATAATTTTTTTTTTAAAAAATTTTAAGTTTTTTTTTGAAGTTTCACTTCTATAAATAGCTACAGGCTTATACCCATTCTCAATTAGCTTTTCAACTAAATGGGGACCAATCATTCCCCCAGCTCCAGTAATCAAAATTTTTTTTAACATTTTAGAATGATTTGTGCTCCTTGAGGCTCATAATCAATATCTAACAAATGAAATTTACTGAATTTTTTAAGAAAATCCTTTTCATTATTTCCTGTAACTAAAAAAATGAATCCTCCACCTCCTGCTCCGCATAACTTACCTCCCAATGCACCAGCTGTAAGAGCTTTTTCAAAAAGAGAATTAATTTTTGAAGAAGTAATATTTTGTGATAATTTTTTTTTTTTCATCCATCCAATATTCAAAAATTTTGCAAAATCTTTGATTTTAATACCTTTTTTAAATAGGTTGTTTAATTCAATTGCTTGATCTTTAAGGAAAAGCAAATCCTCAAAATTTCTTTCTTTATTTTTCTTCTGTTCAGTCAGTACAATTGACGAATCTCTATTAATTCCTGTCCATAATAAAAAAGATTTTGAAAAAATATCTAAAATTTTTGATTGATTTGCAGAGTGGGAAACAATAGATATTGACCCGTCTTTGTCAATTTTATAAAAATTAAGACCTCCGTAAGCTGATGCTAAATGATCTTGTTTTCCTACTGGTCTTTTTAAAACATTAACTTCTATATTGACAGCTTCTTCAACAATTTGTGCCGCATTTACTTTTTCTGACTTAAGGGTGTGCAGAGCCAGAAGTAAAGCGACTGCAAATGTACTTGAGCTTCCAAGTCCCGAAGATGCTGGAACATCTGAAATGGTACTTATGTACAAAGGTATATCTGGATTTACTAATTTAATACATTCTCTAGCTATGTCATTCTTTATCTTTTTTAGATCATTACATATCTCTGAGTCTGCATAATTTAATCTATATTTTTCCTCAAAAATAGATTCGTGCTTTTTAACTGTAACGTAAACATATTTATTAATTGTCGAACTAATAAATGATCCACCAAATTTTCTATAAAAATAATCTATATCTGTGCCACCACCTGCAAAGCTTACCCTTAAAGGAGCTCTAGTGACAACTATTGAGGGATTGTTTTTAAATTTAACCATGTTTAAGCGACCAGTCATAAGGAATATCATTCTTAAACGGGTCAATATATATTAGCTCATTTTTATCATGAGGCATTGTTGCACAATTTGCTATCATTGCTAGTTTATTTCCATAAGCTTTGTATCCATTGGTAATACCTGGCGGAATTTGAACTAAACAATAATTATCTTCTCCAATAAAAAGCTCCATCAATTCTCCTTTTGTAGGTGAATCCTCTCTTGAATCGTATAAGACTAACTTAATCATTCCCACAATACAGCAATTGTTAAGTGTCATCTCCTTGTGTATATGCCAAGCTTTTACAACATCAGGATAACCGCATGAAAAATAAATTTCTCCAAATTTTAAAAAATGGTCATCAGTTTGTTTCAGCATATGCAAAATCATACCTCTCTCATCACAAATTTTTTTTAGTTTTATTACTTTTACTCCTTCAATCATTTTTTCTCCTTTAACTAAAATCCATTTTTTTTTACAGTTACTCTCCAATACTCAAGTGTTTGATTGAGAATCTCCTCAAAAGAAATTTTTGGTTTCCATCCTGTAAGATTTCTAAATTTTTTTGTATTACCTATTAGATAAGGTACATTAGTTGGTCTAACATATTTTTTGTTTGTTTTATATTTAATATTTTTTACGTGAGATTTTTTAATAAGCCTCTCTAAAGCTTGTTTAAATGTGAATATGGCTGCCTTTTCATCAGAACCTATTAAATATAATTCACCAAATTTACATTTTTGAGAAGCTAACCAATAAGCTTCAACAACATCTTCAACATGTGTAAAATTTCTTTTATCAAGTATATGTCCTACCTCAAGTATTGGTTTTTGCAATCCATTTTCTACCCTTGCTATTTGATAAGCATACCATGGGATTCCAAAGACATTTTCCCTTCTTGGACCTTCATGATTAAAAGTGCGTGTTCTTATAACTTTAAGGCCATAGGATTTATAATAAACATAACCAATTAAATCCTGGGCAATCTTAGTCACAGCATATGGATTTACAGGTCGAAGAATAGATTTAGTATCAATTGGTAACTCACTTTTGAAAATCTCACCATATTCTTCACCAGAGCCGGGAATAAGAATTTTACTTTTAGGGGAGAAGTTTTTTATCCCCTCTAAAATATTTACGGTTGCATTGTAATTTACAGACATATATCTGTTTGGATGTTGCCAAGATGGACTTACAAAACTCTCTGCGGCAAAATGAAAAATACAATCTGGTTTAATAGAATTTATTAAATCATTTACACTTACAGGGTCGGTTAGATCACAGTCATAAAAGACTATCTTATTTTGTTTTATTAGATGACTTACATTGTCAAGTTTGGATAGATGATACCTCTTAGTAGCATAAATCTTTGCTTTACTGAAGTTCTTCACGATAAAGTCAGCAAAATGGGAACCTACAAATCCTGTTACACCTGTAATAAGAATATTTTTATCAACCATTTTTTTTACTAACTATTAACTTTACTAAATCTCTGAGCTTTTGTTTTTTATTAACCATAAAGAATTTACAACCTGCTTTTTTTGCTGCGATCTCATCACGACTATCATCTCCAATGAAATAAGTTTCAGCTAGATTAATATTATATTTTTTTTGCGCAATAAAAAACAAGCCAGCCATTGGCTTTCTACAAAAACAACCTTCATCCCAATCATGTGGGCAATAAAAAATATCCATTATCGAAGAACCATTATGAATTAAATATGCATTCATAATCTCATGAATTTTTTTTAAATCAAGTTCTGACATTATTTTCCTCCCAATACCTGCCTGATTGGAAATAATTATGATGTTAAAACCGTTATCAATAAGTTGTTTTAAATCTTCAAAAATATTGGGCATCCATTTCCAATCCTTCCACGATTTCACATATTTAGCTTTTGGTGGTTTAACATTGACAACTCCATCTCTATCAAGAAAAATAATCTTTTTTCTTTTGAAGAATTCGTTAGTTTCTTTTAGTCTAGAGAGACTTCCAATACTAAAATATTTTTGATAAGTAATAAAAGCAGATATTTGATTTTTTTTTAAAAAATTTTTAAATAAATAATCTTCAAATGAAATATTTTTTGTCGTTAGACCAAGAATAACCTCTTTTTTTAAGAACATAAAACCAATATCAAGAAATTTTTTTTTAGTTTTTCTTTCTTTATCATAAGAGGTAACTATGCCATTAGAATTTAAATTAATGTTATTTTTAATTTTATTTTCAAAATCTTTATAAACTGTAATCATAATAGGATTTTTTCTTTCTTTAAAATTATTCCACATTTCACCTAAATTTAATTGACAATAATTATCACAATAAAGTAAAAAAAAGTTTTCTTCGATTTGTGATCTTGCATTTTTTATCCTTAGCCCTGTTTTGTAATGGTCAGGCGTAATATTATAAGAAAATGAAAGATTCCATTTTTTTCCATCACCAAAATAATTACTTATACTTTTATTTTTATACCCAACAACGAAAAGTATTTTTTTAAAATTATTTTTCTTTAAAAAAAGTACTATATGCTCAAGAAAAGGTTTGCCGCAAATATTAATCATTGGTTTAGCAAAATCTTTAGTTAAAGGAGATAATCTGGTGCCAATTCCACCAGCTAAGATAACTGCCTGCTTAGGTTTATCAATCATTATTTAGAGAAAACTTTTTTAAAATAGATCTAATATCAACATTGAAATCATCCTTATTGGGTTTTAATGATTCAAGCGTTGGTTTTTTGTCAAATATAATCGAGTCATATTCTATTTTTAAATCCTCTAATTTTCTTACTAAATTATCATAAGGTTTAAAAATGGTCCTTGAGTCATCTAGAATAATTAACCTTTTAGTTTTCTTTACGCTTTCAATAACCAGTGACCAATCCATATTCAAAACAGAGGATACTGAAAAAAGAGATATAGTTTTGTTTTTTTGTAAAAGTTTCTTGGATATTTCTTTAGCCTGTTCAAATGCAAAATTAAATGACACTAAAGAAATACTTTCTCCTACAGTATATTGAATTATTGATCTATCTTTATTTACTTTTGAATAAGATAATTGACAAATTTCATTATTAAATTTTCTCTGACTAACACAAATTATTTTAAATCCAGGTCTAAAAAGATGTTTGTTAAGGATATTGTTTACTTCCTCATAAGTTGAAATCGTATAACAGTCAATCCAAGCCATAGAACCAAAATCTGAAAGATTATTCAATCTTGACTGTGGACCCTCAAAACCACTATCAACAATAATTGCAAAAATTGTAAATGAGTTTTTAACTTTGCATAATCTTATCTGATTATATGTGTTTACTATTTGGTCTAATGATAGAAGAATGAAGTCAAGTTGTTTTGTAAAAAATATTGAATTCTTTCCATTCATTAATAAGCCAAAGCCAAAACCTGCAAGCGAGTTTTCACAATTTGTTGTATTGATAATATCCAAATTTTTAATTGAACTAATATTCTTGGTTAAACCTGAAAGACAACTTCCTAAACTAATATTTTGGCCAAAGACCACAGTATCATCTTTCTTTTTAAGACTTTTACAAATTTCAGTGTTAATTTTTTCTATATATCTCATAAAGCTTTCACAACGAATATTGGATCTTTTTTTGATTTTGATAAAATAATATTATCAAAAAATTTTAAGTCTTTAATTCCTCCATGATGGTAATTAATAAATTTTTTTTTGTTTTCTTTTTGTATAGTTTTAAAACCTAGTGTATGAATTTTTACCTCAACAATTCCAGGTGAATTATTATTTTGGATAGATTGCTTAAATAATTTTATTTTTTTGAAATAATCAAAAACATTATTAGACTCTAAAAATAAATACTTAAGACCAATAGAGTCTGAAAATTTTTTTAGATTTATATTTGACCTTCTATCTTTAATAGATGAATACATTGACCAGTCATTATTTTCGACTAAAAATATTAATTTTAAATTTAAGGATTTTGCAAGCACACATGATTCCCAAAAAGTTCCCTCTTCTATAGCTCCATCTCCCGTAACAACAAAAACAATATTTTTTTTTTTCTGAGCATATGCCACTCCTAAACTTACTGGTAAATTATTTCCCAAAATACTTGATGTATAAATTATTCCTTTTTTTTTATTAATAAGGTTCATAGAACCATATTTTCCAGACTCCAATCCTTTTTTTTTCAATTCATATGCTTCAATACTTGAATTTAAGCTTTTATTAAGAGAAAGATGATAGTGAATATTTCTGTGAGTAAGAAGAAGCTTATCATCTTTTGAAAAGTTTTGTGCAATTGCAACTGATAATGCTTCATGCCCGAGAGCTAAGTGAATAGGAATTTTAAATTTTTTTTGAATTATTAAATTATTAATAACAAGTTGTTGACTCCTCACTCTTATTAATTCTTTTTTTAAAAATGAATTACTCACTTATCTAAAACTTTTTTCACAAATTCTTCAAATTTATAATTTTTTGAATGTCTATTAGATATCAAAAAAGGACGGCCATTTTCAAGCGGCCATTTAATATTCAATTTTTCGTCATTCCATATTATACCACTTGAGTGTTTGTCTGAGTGAGGTTTACTTGCAATAATTGTGAGATTTACATTATCAGTAAGTGATAAACATCCATGCCCAAATCCACTTTCGGCAAAGAAAGAAGTTTTATTTGCCTCAAGAATAAAACTTTCCCAGTTGCCAAAAGTTTTACTATTCTTTCTTAGATCCACCACTACCCAAAACATAGTTCCAGTAATTGGTATAACCAATTTAGATTCAGAATATGGAGGAAGAGAATAATGAATGCCTCTCAAAGTTTGTTTTTTTAGCGTTTTGTGATGAAGAATTTGCTCCGGTTCAATTTTTATTTTTTTACTTTCATATTCTTTTTTATTAAATTGATGAGAGATACTTCCTCTATCATCAACTAATACCTTGTGAGAGATTTTATAAAGTCCTTTAAGTTTTGTGTTAAGAAGAATCATTTTTTTTCATTAAAATATTTATTTAAGGAATTAAGTCCTTTTAAAAGATCAAACTTTGGTGTCCAATTTGTCATTGCTTTAATTTTTTTTGATGAAATATTTCTAATGCTTGGCATTTTAGATTTATCTTCTTTGATCAGAACCTTCTTTTTGAGAATACTGCAACTTGTGTTAATTATTTCCTCAAGTGTAATTGGCTTATGAAATTGAACATTAAAAATATTGGATTCTTTTTGCTCTAAAGATTGAATTATTGCATCACAAATATCATCAACGTGCACAAAGCATCGTGCAGTTTTTTTCGAACCGATCTTAATCTCATTTGACTTCATTACAGAAAAAAATAAATTTTCAACAGCTGACCAATTATTTTTTCTTGCACCATAAATTATTCCAAATCTTAGTATTTGATAGCATATATTTTTCTTCTCGCAGATATTTTTTATCAAATTTTCTCCTAAAAATTTACTAAGCCCATATGATGATGAAATTTTATTTGTGTCTATTAGATGTTCTTCATCTATTGCATTTATACTCTTTTCTTCATCATAAACCCATTCAGTGGAAGCAAAGATTACTTTACCAATATTTTTTCTTATAACTGCATCCATCAAATTTATTGTACCTGAAATATTGACATCAAAGCATTTAACTTCATTATTCACACAATCTTGCTCTCTAGAAATTGCTGCTAAATGGACAACACTTGATGTGTTATTTTCAATCGATTTGATAAGATCGTTAGAATTAAGATTTATTCTTTTTATTTTTTTGCTTGTAGAACCAGATATATCAATTCCGTGGTAAGGAATCAGTAGATCATCGAGTTTTTCTGTTAATCGTTTTCCAACAAAACTGTTAATACCAGTAATAAAAACTGTCATTGAAGTAATAAGGGCTAAACTTTCATATAATTTTTTTTTTCAGATCTATCTAAACCACCCTTGTTGTCAAGTTTTTTAAAGCTCCAAGATCTGTTCGCATTACTGTATAAAATTGTGCAGGTTTTACAAAGGTCTATATCGTTTTTATTTTCTTCAAGATTTAATCTTCGAATCTTTTGATATGCCAAAGAATTAAATGCTTCAATTGGGCTAGTTTCCTTTACATTTCCTAAATTAAACTTACCTTCTAGAAAATCAGCAGGACATAGGGCTAAAGTACCATCAGCTAAGATACAAAGAGACTCAAAAACATAATGACAAGGTTTTTTTTCAACAAATTCGCTATATTTATCTCCAAGTATTATTTTTTTGTCTCCCATATATCCACCCCAATTATGCACATTGTAAGAATAGATATCATCTCTTTTGTCTGAATCCAAAAGTTTCGCCCAATACCTCTCAAATTCCTCATACTGATGTCTATTAATATCTTGAAGAACAAATCTAAATATAAATCTTGTCTTACTTTTTTTTTTGTTTCTAATATGAATTAATCTTTCAAAATTTTTCACAACCTTCTCAAAATCAAGTCCTACTCTTACCTTTTGATGAGTATCAGCTTCTGTTGCATCGATACTTGCCAAGATAGTGTCAATTCCGGCATCTATCAATCCATGAGCCATCTCTTCATGAATTGAGTGACCATTAGTTGCTACAGCTGTATTTTTGAATCCTAATTTTTTTGCATAATAAATCCTTTCAACCAAAAAAGGATCAATAGTAGGCTCTCCCAAACACCAAAAATCAAACTTTTCTATATTATATGAATAAGGTTGCATCTGATCGCATATGGATTTATATAAATCCATCTTCATTACCCTTTTTTTTCTTGCTGTAGGCTCATCAATAAAGCACATAGGACATTTTGCATTACATCCAAAAACTGTCTCAATTGAGAGTTCGTATGGAACTAACTTTCCTCTTTTAGATAACTCAAGTAAATTTTTCCTATTACTTCTTTCTAAATTACATCCCATTTTTTATATCCTTTTTCTTTTCTTTATTAATATACATAATTTTCATTAAAAAAAAACATTAATAAAAATCATTTTATTGATTGTAAACTTTACAATAAAGCCCCAAATAGCAATAATTTCTTACACTTAATCCCTCTTCAATATAAATTATTTCCAAACCTTTTTTTTTAAAAAAAAAATTTAGTCTTTTAGGATTAAAAATAAACTTGTGGGTTGAATTGAAAGTATCATGGTCTTTATCAAAATTTGTGAAAGATTTATAGGAGGGAACTTCAATATAAACCAAACCATCATCAAACACCATCCTCTTCATAGATTCAACTAAGTCCAAAGGGTCGCTCAGATGTTCCATAACATAATTTGCACTTACAAATGAGTATTTTTTCTTTACAGAACTATAAGAATCTTGTACGTAATCAATTGAGTGGTTGTTCAGAAAATGACCATCCTCACTAAGATCTAAAACCGTAACATTTTCAAAATATTTCTTCAATTTATATGCAAAAACTCCACTAGCACCTCCGACGTCAATAGCAGTTTTGAAAGAAATATTATTCAATTTTTGGAAATCAATTATTCTTTTAACTCTCTGATCACATTCAGATTCTGAGGGATTAAGTTTAATAATTTTTTTAAAATTTTCTTCAGTCGAATTTTGTCTAAATGCAGTTTTTTTATTTCTATAAATTTTTTCATAGAATACTTTTTCATCTATTTTTTTTTTATTGCACGAAAAAAAGTTTTTACATTCCAAGCATTTGAACCAAGCTCTATAGTAGTTGTCATTTGTAAAGAAATCTTTTTCATACTTATCAGGTTCGGAGTAATCAAAAATCAACTCCTTTTTTTGAGAAGCACAAAAACCACACTTTGTTTTTGAAAACATAAGTTAAAAAATTTTAAGCAATATTTCTGAAATATTTTCTTTCGAGATGAATATTATCGTGAAAAACTTTTGGAATATTTTCATTGCTAAACTGCATATTTTGCAAATCCTGAATAGAAAGTCCAAACGTTTGAAGCCTATCTTTCCAATATTCAGATTTCTCGAGTTGCAAAGATAATCTGCTAATTATGTCCTGCGGTATTTTTTTGTAAATTTTAAAATATAGATACCCGAGAAAATATAAAGCAAACCCATTTTCTGGAGAAAT
>MDTG01254345.1_pt1 | contig 10824 bp, 11 predicted proteins | sample 811421 | NCBI WGS metagenome assembly MDTG01 (sample SAMN05326645, study PRJNA326480) | marine metagenome | isolation source: seawater | place: Pacific Ocean: South East | collected 2011 | reverse complement strand
TTACAAAAAATAGAGCTGCCATTATTCAGTATAATTTCTTTATTATATATTGAAAAAGGATCAGCATATAAGCTGCTCTTTATATCTAGCTCATTTAATTGTTCTTTTAGGTAGTTAATTTCCGCAAACATTTTTTTAATTTCAAAATTAACTTGCTGATTGGTAAACGTATTCTCATCTAAACTGCCCGAAACAGTTTCAGAAGAACTGGTGTTGTTGTTTAGGCTTTGATTTTCTGATACAGAGCCTGTGTCCTCAGAATTTTTAGTGCCAGAACACCCTATAAATATGGTTATAATACAAAAATATCTAATTAAATTTTTCAACATATGATCCTACTCACCTTTGTTATCTTTAATTTAAGGACTGAAAAAGTAAAAAGTTTCTTGTGATAGTCCAATAATTTTCTTTTGTTTAATTGTATACTAACACACAATATATACTATATATGGTATAATTAAAAATATTTTATAAGATTATTAAATAATTTTAATAACATTTTTATTAAATTAAACACTGAATTATGAAAATAAAATTATTAAAATCAAAAATTCATAGAGCAACCGTAACAGATGCTTGCTTAGATTATGAGGGCTCAATCAGTATTGATCAAACTCTGCTTAATGCGGCTAATATTGTGCCACATGAAAAGGTTCATGTGTTAAATGTCACCAATGGTAATAGGTTGGAAACATATGCTCTTCCGTCAAACAAAATAGGGGAAGTGTGTATTAATGGAGCGGCCGCACATTTGGTGAGCCCGCAAGATATTGTAATTATTGTGTCATATGCTCAAATGACATACGAAGAAAGCAAAACCTTTAAACCTAGGCTTGTATATCCTAATGAATTAAATGAAATTAAATGAAAATTACAATTTCAGATATTCAAAAATTCAAAAATAATAATAATCGATTTAGTGCCATTACCGCATATGATTATCCAACAGCATTAATTATTGATGAAATTAATATACCAATAGTATTGGTTGGTGATAGCGCATCTATGGTTGTGTATGGATATAATAATACGCTGCCAATTACAATGGAGGAATTGTTGTTGGTAACTAAAGCTGTGGCTCGAGGAATTAATAAAGCTTTAATTATAGGTGATATGCCTTTTATGTCTTATCAACCATCCGCTGAAGAAGCAATTAAAAATGCTGGACAATTAATTAAGTTGGGGGGGGCTGATGCGGTAAAGTTAGAGGGGGGATCTGAATATGTGGAGACTATAACAAAAATAGTTGAATCGGGCATTCCAGTAATGGGACACATAGGTTTAAAACCACAGTCGATATTAACTGACTCAGGATATAAGGTTCATGGAAAAAACACAATAGATGCAATTAAAATTTATAAAGACGCTTTGGCGTTAGAGGGGGCTGGAGTATTTGCAATTGTATTAGAGGGGGTTCCTGATGATTTAGCTCAAATCATTACTGAGAAAATCAATGTACCAACTATTGGTATTGGGGCTGGCAGAAATTGTAATGGCCAAATTCAAGTTTTTCATGATGTGGTTGGTTTATTTAATTCAAAAATACCAAAACATGCTAAAAAATATATAAATAATTATCAAATCATTAAAGATGCATTAAAAAATTATTGTGATGATGTAGATGATAAAAAGTTTCCTGAACAAAGAAACACTACAAGTATGGACCTTGAAGAATTAACAAAACTACAAAAAAGCATTGAAGATATTTAAAACTAAAGTTGAGCTTCGTCAATGGCGAGAAACGGTATCAAGCCAATCAATTGGTCTGGTTCCAACTATGGGGGCTTTACATGCGGGCCATTTGTCTCTAGTAAAAAAATCACAAAAAGAATGTAAACATACGGTTGTAAGCATCTTTATCAATAAGTTACAATTTGGTCCTAATGAAGATTTTAATAATTATCCACGATTAATAGAACAAGATGTTAACTTTTTAAAAAACGAAAACGTAGACGTATTGTTTTGTCCAAAACAAGCAGAAATATATTCTGATAATCTTTCGTTTCAAATTAATGAAAGGACAATAGCAAAAAAATTAGAAGGAAAAACAAGGCCTGGTTTTTTTGGTGGAGTATGTATGGTGGTTTTAAAATTATTTAATATTATTCAGCCTCATTATGTATATTTTGGAGAAAAAGATATTCAACAATTGTGTGTAGTGCAAAAAATGATTAAAGATTTAAACTTCCCTATTGTATTGCGTCCCTGTCCTACTATACGTGAAACTAATGGCTTGGCAATGAGCTCTAGAAACCAATATTTGTCTGATATAGAACAAAATGAGGCAACGATATTATATCAAACATTAAAAAAGGGCGAAGCTTTAATTTTAGAAGGGAAAAATAGTGTTGATTCCATTATAAAAATAATGCACCAAAAAATTAAATCCCAAAACATGCAGGTTGATTATTTGGAAATTCGTGATTTACAAACATTTAAAAAAATAAAAGAGTTAAAGGCTCAGTCTATCGTAATTGTGGGTGCAATTTACTATAAACAGATTCGATTAATTGATAATATAATACTGAGATAATGCAAAAACATTTAATCATATTAATTATATATATGGTGTGTGTTGCTGGGTGTGCTAAAAGTTGGCCCATAGAAGAACAGCAACGCTTTCTAGAAGACTGCCAGGAAAATCAAGGTGCCGAAATTGTCTGTGAGTGTATTTTAGATTGTTTAGAGCAGAGCTATAAGAACTATAATTTGGTTTTAGATAATCTAGAAAAGTCAGAAATAAGTAAAAGTTTAGAGCAATGTATAAGCTCCTGCCAAGAATAATCAATTTTATATTTTAATTATTTTTTAAAATTCACAAAATCTAAATGAATATCAAGGTCTGATTTTTTTAATTGATCAATTATACATTGTAAATCATCAATTTTTTTGCCTGTGACTCGTAACTGGTCTCCTTGGATTTGAGATTGAACCTTAAGTTTTAAATTTTTAATAAAGGTATTAATCTTTTTTGATTGTTCTTTTGAAATTCCCTCTTTTAAGTTAATGGTTTGACGCACGGATAGCCCTGCCGCGCTTTCAATAGATAAAAATTCATAAATTTTAATAGATAATTTTCTGTTGATAGATCTGTTTTGTAAGATGTCAGTCATAGCCTTTAATGCCATTTCATTAGCAGCTTCAACAATAATTTTTTTATCCGTTTTATTAAGTGTAATAATACATTTTTGATCTTTTAAATCATATCGTGTCATTACTTCGCGGGCAGTAATATTAACGGCATTATCAACTTCTTGTATATCAAAGGTACTAACAATATCAAATGATGGCATTTTTTCTCCTTTAGTGTGATTGAATGTAATGACAGCCCCTGCTGACTCTATCTTCCAGAGCTGCATTAGTAATGGCAACAGCGGTTTGAATACCGTTTCTAAGGCCTATAATCTCTGGGTTCAGTTTTGCTGTTTGATAAAACTTTTCAATATCGTGTTGTAAATTTCTAAGAATCAATTGAGCTCTATGTAAGCGCTCTCTAGTTCTTACTAAACCCACATAGTTCCACATTGTGTTTTTAATTGTGAGCCAATCTTGGGCAATAAGAGCAGAGTCAATTTTTTGTGATGCTTGAATCCAAGGTTTAATTTGAGGTGTAATATAATCAGTGCTATCTTGTGTAGCGTTTTTTCCTGCTAAATATCCCCAAACTAAACATTCTAGCAAAGAAGTGCTCGCTAATCTGTTAGACCCATGCACCCCGGTGCAAGACACTTCGCCAATTGCATATAGTCGTTTTAATGAGGATTCTCCGTTTAAATTGACTCCAATACCACCACAACTATAATGTGCAGCAGGAACCACAGGTATTGGTTTTGATGTAATGTCTATTCCAACTTTTAAGCAATGTTTATAAATAGTAGGAAACCGATCTTTAATCCAATCAGATTTTTTATGCGAAATATCTAAATAAACACATGGGTGTTGTGTTTTAATTAATGTTTGATGAATTGCTCTAGCCACAATGTCTCTTGGTGCTAAGCTTTGTAGTGGGTGAACTTTTTCCATAAAATTAATTCCATTGATATCATATAGTTTTGCTCCTTCTCCACGCAATGCTTCAGAAATTAAAAAACGGCCTGATTCATTATATAGTGCAGTAGGGTGAAATTGAATATAATGTAAATTAACACATCGGGCTCCGGCCCGCCACGCCATTGCAATGCCATCTCCTCGGGACTCGGTCGGATTTGTTGAATGCAAATATAATTGACCTAACCCCCCTGTAGCTAATATTGTGTTTTGAGCAACTATAGTTTTTAATTCTCCTGTTTCATGATCAAGCATAATAGCCCCAAAACAAGCTGGCTCTTCATAAATATCAAGCGGGCTGGTAGAGTGGTGTGAATACGTTAATAAATCAACAGCTGTTTGTTGGGTGTAAATTGTGATTTGAGGCTGTTTAATTAGTTTATCAATAATTTTTTGGTGTATAGTTAAACCGGTTGCATCTTTACAGTGAATAATTCTTTTGTCTGAGTGTGCAGCTTCAGAAGTAAACATTAATTGGTCTTTAGCGTCTCTTTCAAAAGGTATTTCCATTTTATTAATTAATAATTCTTCAATTAATTTAGGACCAACATCAACTAATTGCTCAACTGCGCTTGTATGGTTGTCGTGGCCACCAGCAGTATAGATGTCAGCTTTAAAGGTCTCATGAGAATTGGGGGAATTTGAATAGACAATCCCGCCTTGGGCCCAACGCGTATTACCACTTAATAGCGTAGTTGAGTTTGTAATTAAAATAACTTTTTTGTTTTCTTCAGCAGCTGTTAGAGCAGCAATTGCTCCTGCTAGGCCGCTACCAACAACTAAAACTTCGGTTTCTACTTGATTGTTCATTGTGCTTCAAACTCAAACTTGATGTTTTTGGATTGTGCCTGATGAGTTAATGCGCCAATTGAAATTCCGTCTACACCTACATCTTTATAATTTAAAATATTGTCTAAATTAATGCCTCCAGATGATTCGATAAAGCAGCTTGGTAGGTGTTGGCGAATAGTTTGTACGCATTTAGTTGTTTCACTTTTGCTCATATTGTCTAATAAAATAGCGTCTACCGGAACAGATAATAAATCTAAAAATTTTTCTAGTTGATCAAAAGTGTCAACTTCAATTTCAATTTTTTTGTTTGGGTGTTCTGTTTTAAGTGTTTGTAAAGTTAAATCTAAATTGTCTATTATTATTAAATGGTTGTCTTTAATCATTACGCCGTCTGACAAATCAAATCGATGATTGTATCCCCCTCCAATACAGACAGCGTGTTTTTCAAAGAGCCTCAATCCGGGGGTGGTTTTTCGCGTGTCTAATATTTTAATGTTTGAAGAGTTGAGTCTCCTAACGTATTGGTTTGTTAATGAGGCTATTCCAGACATTCGTTGTATTAAATTTAATAGTATCCTCTCATAAGATAATAAAATTGAGGCTGGAGCAGAAATGCTACAAATGTTTTCACCTATATTACACAAATCTCCATCTTGTTTGTGTTTTGTTACAGTGTGGTTTTCAAAGATTGCATCCACTATAGATAGTCCTGACACAATAAGGGTTTCTTCAGAAATTAAAGCGGCTGTAATGGGGGGGTCGGCTTTACGAGTAGCATATAATGTAGATAAGTCTTGATTGGTTTTGTCTTCTTGATAAAACAATTTTAATTGTTCCATAATGTCTGGTTTGTGTAGTTTTGTATGTTGAGTATATAGCGTCATTAACTTAATTCTAGCATTTTTATTAATGGTTTTTTTGCTTGATGGATAAGCTTGTCATTTAAAATAATTTCTGGGCTTAATGTTTCTAACGCTTGAATCATTTTGTCAATAGTGTTTAATCTCATGTGTGGGCACTCATTGCAAGCACAGCCCTCTGTGTTGGCAAGCGGAATATAATTTTTATGGGGGCTCGCTTTTTTCATTTGATGTATTACTCCTGGTTCAGTAATGACAATAAATTCAGGGGCATTAGATTTCTTTGTATAATTAATAAGCCCAGTAGTTGAGCCAATAAAATCAGCGTGATTTAGAATTTTTTCTTCACATTCTGGGTGGGCAATGACCTTTGCTTGAGGGTGTCGAATTTTTAATTTGGTGAGTTCTTTTAATGAAAATAAAACATGCACCTGACAAAAGCCTTTCCATAAAATTAAGTCGCGCTTTGTTTTTTTGATTAAGTATTGTCCTAAAAATTGATCAGGAGCAAACAGTATTGGTTTATTAGCCGGGATGCTATTAATGATTGTTTCCGCATTAGAAGAGGTGCAAATAATGTCTGACATGGCTTTGACTGATGCAGAGCAGTTAATATAAGAGACAAGCGTATGGTGGGGGTGTTGAGCAACCCAATTTACAAATTCTGGAGATGATGCGCTGTCGGCCAATGAACATCCAGCCTCCATATCAGGAATAATAACCGTTTTCGTTGGGTTTAATATTTTGGCTGTCTCGCTCATAAAGTGTACCCCACAAAATAAAATTACATCTGCTGTTGTGTTTTGTGCGTATTGCGCTAATGCAAGGCTATCTCCCATAAAGTCTGCTAAGTCCTGAATATCGGGGTCTTGATAATAGTGCGCTAAAATAATAGCATTACGTTGTTTTTTTAATTTTAGTAATTTGTCAATAGCGTTCATTTTGATTGATAAATTTGTAACATGTTTGTGCTGTTTTTAATTTTTAAAATTCCAGATGCAATTAAAAAGTTTTCTCCTGAATTAATTAATGTTTTTTTAATTAAAATTTGATTAACCAACCTATAAGCCTCTTGCATAGTATTAAACTTATTAGAGTAAATAGGCACAACTCCCCAAATCATAGATAATAAGTTACAAATTTTTTGATTAGGAGTAATAGCGACAATTGATGCGTTTGGTCGGAATTGGGCCATTTGAATTGCGGTTTTTCCTGAATCGGTTAAAACGACAATAATTTTAATATCTAAATTACTTGCAATAGAATAGGCTGCATGACAAATCGCTAAATAATTGTTGGTAATTGATGTAGATAAAGAATCAAGAATGTTGCGATTAAAATTAGAAAGGTCTAAATCAGATTCTATATTAGAAGAAATAGCTGCCATCATTTGTACGGATTCAACCGGATAAGATCCAATGGCCGTTTCGGCAGACAACATTACTGCATCTACCCCATCATAAATTGCATTTGCTACATCGTTAACTTCGGCGCGGGTAGGGGTGTCATGTTTAATCATTGAGTTTAACATTTGTGTCGCCACTATGCATGGTTTTTTGTGATAAATACAGTGATTAATGATTTGTTTTTGTAGTTTTGGTAGATTGCTTAAATCCATTTCTACACCAAGGTCCCCGCGAGCAATTAAAATTCCATCATACTTTTTTAAAATAGAGTCTAAGTTTTGAATTGCGTCTGCGGTTTCAATTTTAGCGATGATTGGAATTTTGATCGCATTTTTTGATAAAATTCTCTTAATTGGATAAATGTTGGTTGGTTTGCGCACAAAAGATTGTGCCAACCAATCAACGCCTAACTTAATAGCTAAATCAATATTCTGTCGATCTTTTGTGGTAACCGCCGGCAACTTAAGGTGTACCCCTGGAAAGTTGACTCCCTTATTGTTGGTGATTGTGCCTGAATTAAGGGCTCGAACCATAATTCGGTCATCATTAAATTTAATGACCTGAAAATTTAATTTCCCATCATCAATTTTAATTTTAGCATTTTTATTAATTGTTAAAACATTAATTTTCGTGTTTAAGGGAATATCCCATTCTTTAAATCCCAAACAGTAAGTGTTTCCTTTGTGGACCATAATGTTTTGAGTGTTTGGTGGTAGTTGTACCCTGATTTTAGGGCCCCCTAAGTCCATCATAATAGAAATAGGTTTGTCTAATTTTTGTGCGATCGATCTAATTTGCTGCACAACTTTTTGAATGTGTTGAAAATCATTTAAGTGAGAGCCGTTAATGCGAAACACACTTAATCCAGATGACAACATTTGTATAATGGTGTCTTTATCTTGACAGGCTGGACCTAATGTTGCTATAATTTTAGTTTTTTGCATATAATTAATTTAAATCTTTATCAGATATTATAAAGTGAAATTTTATAGTTGATTAATTAGGCTGCCAATGACTGTATAGTTGGTAATCTGCGCTAAAACAGCAATATTGGCAATGTGTGTGGAAGGAAAATCAGCGTTAGTTTTGTTTGGCGCGTACCGTTGTCCATAACAGGTAGTAATTATTCCTTGTGTGTTTTGTGTATATAGGTTTTCAACATTAATAAAGTCTACATCAAAAAACTGCTGTTTCCCAATAAAGGGGTTTTCTCCAACTCTATTAATGTGATCATTAATAAAAAACTCAGTGTTGTTGGGATGTTGAAGATTGTAAGTAATATCATAAATATGAACGCTTTTATGTTGAGTTTTGTTTTTTAATAAAAACTTATATATTCCTAAATAATCAGAAAAGTTGTGTTGCGCACATTGTGTCACCTTAATAGCGGGGCTGCTGATTTGTTGGTTGTATAATATTAGCTTATCTGTTGCCATATAATAAAGTTCCAATTCGAATGTGTGTGGCGCCTTGTTTAAGCGCATAAACATAGTCTCGACTCATCCCCATCGAAAGGCTTGAGCACGATGGAGCAATTGTGTTTTTAATTTTCTCTAAAATTTTGCGAGTTTGATTAAATAATTTTTCAGAAGATTTTATGTGAGATAAATATGGTAAAATAGTCATGATTCCTTTAATTTGAAGGTGAGGCATTTTATTGATAGTTTCGGCCGTTTTAAAAATGTTTTTTGGGTCTACTCCAAACTTTTTAGGGTCATTACCAATGTTGACTTGGATGAAAATCTTTTTTTTTGCATTATGTTTTTCCATTTGAATGTTTATTTTGTTTGCTAGCTCAATAGAGTCAATCGTTTGAATAACATCAAAACATTGAATTGCTTTTTTAATTTTATTGCTTTGTAAGTGCCCTATTAAATGGGACTCAAATTGATAGTTATTAAGATTATTTTTTTTGTGTAAAAATTCTTGAACCTTGTTTTCTCCAATACAATTAATTTTGTGTGACAAGGCAGACAAAATAGCTTCGTAAGAAAACCCTTTTGTAACAGCAACAATATTAACTTTAGTTGGGTGGGGGCTATGTTGGGTTATGTTTTGTAAAATAAGATTAAGGTTTTGTTCAGAGAAAGAAACAGGCATAAAGCTATTATTCTTTTGTTTCTTCAGGGCCTTTGTTGTTGTCTTCATCAAACTCTTGAGAGCCTTCATCGTTGTCTTCATCAGAGTCATTTATCACTTTAGTAACGCTGGATATTTTTGAGCCATCATCTAAGCGAAGAAGTTTAACTCCTTGTGTGTTTCTGCCAATCACCCGAATAAGGTTAACTTTTTGTCTAATCATGACACCAGCATTTGTAATGATCATTAAATCGTCTTCATCTGTGGTTTCTAAAATAGTTACAACCTGTCCTGTTTTGGGTGTTTTTTTCATTGTGTAAACACCTTTTCCTCCGCGGCTCTGTATGCGATATTCATCTAACAAGCTTCTTTTTCCGTAACCATTTTCAGACGCAACTAAAACAGACCCTTCTCTTTTTGCAATTAACATGCCAATCACCTCATCTGTAGCAGACAACATAATTCCGCGCACACCTTTTGTGCGCCTACCTGTGGGTCTTACTTGCGTTTCTTTAAATCGTATAGATTTTCCATCTTTTGTCGCCATTATAACACTGTCTTCTCCGTTAGAAATTTTGGCCTGAATTAATTGGTCACCTTCTTTAATGTCCATTGCATATACTCCCCCTTTTCGTGGTTTGCTATACAAGGATAAGGCGGTACGGTTGATTATGCCTTTTTTTGTTGCCATTACAATAAACTTCGAATCATCAAATTCTTTAACGGGCAAAAAGGCTTGTACTTGGTCCCCGGGGTCGCATCCTATTAAATTAATAATGGCTCTACCTTGGGAGGTTCGAGACGCTTGCGGAATTTGGTGAACTTTCAGCCAATAACATTTGCCTTGGTTTGTAAAAAAGAGCATCGTGTCGTGTGTAGACGCAATAAATAAATGTTCTACAAAGTCGTCATCTTTAGTGTGTGCCCCTTTAACTCCTCTGCCTCCACGTTTTTGAGTTTTCCATTGTGTTGTTGCTAGTCTTTTAATATAGCCGCTATGTGTAATGCTTAAAACCATATCTTCTTCAGCTATCATATCTTCAACACTTAAATCTCCACTAAAAGGAATAATTTGTGTGCGCCTAGCGTCTCCATATTTGTCTAATAAATAATTCAATTCCTCTTTAATTATCTTGTCTTGAATTGTTTTTTCAACTAAAATTTTATTTAGTTGTTTAATTAACTTTTGTAATTCATTAAACTCTTCTACAACTTTATCAATTTCAAGGGAGGTTAACCTTTGAAGCCTCATGTCTAGAATTGCTTTGGTTTGTTTTTCAGAAAAACTAAACTGTTGGATAAGGGCTTCTTTGGCTGCCTCTGGGTCTTTTGATCCCCTTATAATTGAAATGACTTTATCTATGTTTTCTAATGCCTTTTTTAGTCCTTCTAATATGTGAGACCTATCTTCAGCTTCTTGTAGTTCAAATTTAGTTCTATTAAGAATAACCTCTCTTCGAAAATCTAAAAAGTGTTGCAACATCTCAATCAATGTCATAACCTTTGGTACCCCGTCAACTAAGGCTAATAAAATGACGCCAAATGTGTCTTGTAGTTGAGTGTATTTATATAAATTATTTAAAATAACTTCGCCTATTGCGTCTCTTTTACATTCAATTACAACCCTTATTCCGTCTTTG
>MDTG01179321.1_pt1 | contig 10824 bp, 6 predicted proteins | sample 811421 | NCBI WGS metagenome assembly MDTG01 (sample SAMN05326645, study PRJNA326480) | marine metagenome | isolation source: seawater | place: Pacific Ocean: South East | collected 2011 | reverse complement strand
TTTTCTTCTTAGATCTAAAGCCGCTTGAGCTCCTGCAGGACCAGCACCAATCACAGCAACTTTCCCGGACTTTTCAGATTCAATTTTATAGTTCCAATCTTTTTTATCATCATAATTATCAGCGGCAAATCGTTTTAACGTGGCTATAGCCATAGGCTGTCTATACTCTTCTTCTCTTTTACAGTTTTCTTCACAAGGATGCGCACATATTCTACCTAATGTAGCCGGAATGAAAAGCTTTTCCCTTATTACGCTTATAGCTTCCTTATGCTTACCCTCTGCTATTAAATTCACATAGCCCTTAACATCTGTATGCATTGGACATGTTGCTTCACAATACGGCGCTGCATCACCCATACAGTCATCCACGATTTTTTGCATTTTATCCAAAACCTCTTTTGGATAAGTAATTTTGTCCATATCTTTGCCCCCTTCTTCTTAAAAGCTCGTTCATATTCAAACAATCTTTGTTAAAAACTCTACAATTCTTAATCTAATTATAATATATTTTTTTACGAACTCTTAATAAGTATTGTTTATGATATATAATAATCACTTATCGCGTCTTTTTTCGACATTATCTTACCCTTTACATAATTGTACACTTTTTTGACATAAATGTAACGATGTTAAGATTGAGTATGATATAATAAATATAAAACTAAAATGAAACAGGTGGTTATATGAATATACAATATTTAAAAGCTTTTTATGTTACTGTCAAGGCTAATAGCATCTCAAAAGCAGCAAAACTTCTACATCTAACACAACCTGGCCTTAGTATGCAGATACAATCCTTGGAAAAAGAACTCCATGTTAGTCTGCTAAATAGAAGTAATAAGGGAGTCGAACTAACCGAGGCCGGTAGAGTCGTTTATGATTATGCAACCACTATATTATCATTACAAGAAAACATAGAAAGGGATTTAGCAAATCTACAGTCCGATAAAAAACATCTTTTACTCGGTTCATGTAAGGCTGTAGGTGAATATGCTCTACCTTGCAGTATTTATATGTACAAGCAGAGTAATAAGGATGTAGATATAAACCTCGAGATAATCAACACTAGTAAAGTTGTTAATGATCTTATAAGTAGGACAATAAATATTGGAATATTGCATGGCTACGAATGTAATAAGGAGCTTGTTATACAAAAAATAACTTCCGATAGATTACTTCTGGTTACCTCATTACCTTTAGTAAAGGATAAAATAACCATAAAAGAGTTGCTTCGTCTTCCTTTGATATTTAGAGAACAGGGCTCTGGTACTAGGAAAACCATTTTGGATGCATTAGAATGTCATGTTAAGGTGGATGATTTAAATATCATTTACGAGCTAAATTCAATGGAAGCAATAAAGACCTCCGTAATTGCAGGTAAGGGAATATCCTTCATTCCTGAATTAACGATCAAAAGAGAATTGAAGGATGGCGTTTTAAAACATATTGAGGTTGAAGGTTTGGATATTTATAGTGATTTCTATATTGCATATAGAAAAGATCACAGCCTATGTCCATTTGAAACAGATTTCATTAACTTTATTAAGTCCTCTAAGCGTGGCTTTTGTTAGACACTTATCTATATATCAGCTGATAACACCTATCAATAAGTTGCTTTCAAATAATACAAATTATAATTATAAATAAAAAGCCTGTGTTGTTTTTATTTTCAACTCAGGCTTTCTCAATCTAAAAAATTGTTATCATATAAATTCTTATCTTATCAGCTTATTCAAAGTATATATTAATTTCTTTAATATGTCCATCTCTACATTTCTCTGAAAAAGGATGAGGAATAAAGGACTGTCCTATTTCAATAATATCATTTTCATTTGTTGTTAATATGATTTTATTGATTTGCGCTGCATTATCTCCATAGGTATTTCTACCTGTTTTATTATAATACGTTACGTCAATTTTTCCTAAAAATCTAAAACTAATTTTTCCATTTTCATCGAATAGCATGTTAGGTAATATCGGTTTGAGCTTTAATAACAGCTCTTCATTTTCTACTGTAAAAACTTCATTTCCCATCATCATAATAGTCCACATATTTATAAATTCTGCCGTTGAACCACTCAGTCGAGCTACAAATCCGCGTCCATGAGTAGATGGATCAGGGTTAACACTGCTGGCTATAAAAGATGAGTTTTCCAATATACTTCTACCGTAGGTTTCTGAACTCAAAAACGGTATTAAACAGGTTTTGATGTCTTCAAAAAATTCATCATATAATCCTGACTTGAGCATTTCTAATAAATATTTATACTCCATGTGCAAAAACACTGATTCTCGTTCCAGCCATCCAGGGGTAAATGCTTTTATTCTACCTATTTCATAGGACTGATCTTCTAAGCTAACAGATGTTTTATACATTTTTATTTTCTTGTCATATAGTTCCGTTGCTTTTATACTATTGTAGATATTTCTACAGGTATTTACATCTTTAATTGTTTTTAAAGCTCTTGCAGGTCCCTCAAGAAAATACGGCAGAGTATTAACCTTAAAGCCATTGACCTTTATTGTTGGCAAGCCATATTTTCCGATAACTTCTTTCCCTTCGTTATCTTTAATAAGTTTATAGTCAGCTGCTTCAAAATAGAAATATGTTGGGTACAATCCATCACCAAACACAAGGGCTTTATCAATACCTTTATCCACTTTCATTAGGAATCTATTGAATGATTCTTTTATTTCTGATAAATCTATGTTCTTTTCTCTACCATCAATTCCAAATCTGATTTTATCTCTGTACACTTCTCTCAAGGTACTTATTTTATCCCAGTACTGAAAATCATCTAGATTTCTGTTGTTATAAGCTTCTAAAACCTCATTTATATTATATAGCAAATCATAAATCTCTACAGGGATACTGATATTTCTATGCTTTACTTTATCTATACTTTTTATGATAAACTGTATTATACGTTTCAATTCGAATGTTTCACTCATACCTGATCCAAATAAGCCTGGAAGCCCATTCATTGCATCATTCCATCCCGGCTTATCCCCTTCCATTTCAACGCCCATTCCGAAGGGATCAATAGTAGCAAACTTTATTAAAGATAATGTAATAAGTTTTACAAATAAATTTGTATAATAAACCTTGCCTTCACCGTAATCTGTCTTTAGCCAATTTGTCTCGTCTATTTTTATATTTAACTTGTCTATCTTTTCCTCATCTACAATCACAGCTCCATACTGTCTTACCTTGTTATCAGAAAGGACATACTTCTCACTTCTAGGTAAAATATATACAGGACTATCAAAAAACATATAGGTATTATTAAAAAGAAATTCTTCCAATTTATCTGGATAAATTTTTAAATAACTTTCGATCAAATCCATATTATATGTCCAATGATCTATCCAATAACCCTCAGCAAAGTTAGCCTCTATGTTTTGCTTTGACAGAGAAAGAAAATCTTTTAATAGTTTTTCATCGGATCCAATATGTCTTATATTATGATTATAAATATAATTTATTATCTTTCCTGGAGTAAATCTGCTGCTGATCAAATCTTTCATTTCTTCTTTATGGCTTATAAAGGATTTTTCTATTATTTCAAATGCCTTCTCTTTATTTTCTTCAATTATCTCAAAGGAGGTTCCTCTAACGGATAATGGGTTGTACCCATCAGCCTGAACTAGACTCATAAATGTCCATACATTAAATTCTCCGATCTCTGGTTTAAAGAAAATGTCGCTTCTTCTGTTTTGATTTACATCTCTAAAATTACCATTACCTTGAGAATAATATTCTGGTGCTAGTGAGAAAAAGTTATAATCCCTCTCTAAATCCCCATGTTTTCTAGAATATATGTGATAAACAAAACCTTCCTTTTCATTATCTAATATTTCGGGATACCCACCTCTTAGAATATTATCTAAATAGTTTTGCTTACAATATGCATCGAAAACCTTTAAGGAAGTTTTGGTATAGATATCGCCGGTGATATCCTTTACCAATTTATTTGATTCTTCTCTCTTTTCATCTATATAACTAATTTTTCCTATATCATCTACTCTTTTGTTGATTATATCAATATCTGCTATATGACCTATTATAGTTCCAATACTTAGTTTTTTTCCTGTTTCTAGCTTCCTTCTCACTCCTGTAAAGCCACAAGGTACTTTATTAGCTGTTATCTGTTTCTTCTGAGTCAAATCATCAATTGAGTTCTTAGCAAACCCATCTGGATATAGTAAAGATGTATTTTGTTCAAATATCAATTCATAGTCTACTATAGGGGTAACTATTGTTTCATCATCTGAAAAAGAAAGATAAAAGTGACCTCTCGATACTTCATTCACATGGGCTTCATCCTTTGTACTAGCCCTTACTTTAAAGAATGGGATCTTATTTTCTAAATTATATACTTCCATCCAGCTTCTCATTAGATTACCCATTTGCTTATAGGCTAAATTCTCTACTCCAAACGGAATTATCTCAGGCATACCATCTAAAACTTCTATTTCCATATCCCCACTGCCTATATTGCTTATTTCTACCTTTCTAACTAAACCTGCAAAGGCATCAAATGGTATTGTAAAATAAACTACATTTATTTTTACTCCCAAATCTTCATTTATTTCTTCAATGCTGAGTTCATTTTCTTTAATGAACATTTTTCTTTTTATCCTTGGTTTTAAAGACAGACTAGAGAATGGTTCATAGATATTACCGTCATCTAGCTTGATAAATGTTCTAAACCCATTAATAGCAACATTCTTATAGGTTATGTTTGCTGGAGAAAATTCCATAATTGGAGAGTCTTTATCTCTAACACCAAAACTGCAAACTCCTTGGCCTCTATTTACGTAAAAAACCCACATGGGAATTCCCTTTATGCCTGAAATCCCAGGTAAAAAACTTGAAAATGTTTTTGCTTTATCAAAGTCTTCTATCACATATCTCCCGTCTTCGTCATAGTAATATTTAACCATGTAAGATCCTCCATTTTTTTGTGAATTCCTTCTTATTGTAGGTTACTATCAAAGATATAAGTAGCAATTGAATGCTGTTCTAATTTCAGCTTAGCAATATTGTCACCAATACCAATTGTAAAATCGATATTTCCTCCACTTTCATTCATGACTACTAATGTAATTTTTCCATCTTCGTTTAAGAAGGCGGTAACATGCAGTCCATCGTTTCTGTTTATCATTCCAATTCTAACAGCACCTGGTTTTATATACTTACTAAAATGACCTATATAGTAATAAGAGCTATTATAATGTAGTTTTTGTGTCTTTGTATCAGCTATTATTGGAGCATCACATAGATTGCCTACATGATTTGGACCTCCCTCTTCATTCAAGACCAAATTCCAGTCTAGATATCCTTCAGTCCAATTGTTTAAGTCTCCAATTATATTACGACCATATCTCTCACCTGTAAACCATTCTCCTAATTTTACTCCTTCTTCCTGACAGCCTTCAGTAAATAACAAATGCTTATCCGGGAATAAATCGTGGACTTTACCTACATTTTCAAATTCCTCACTCACATACCAGTGGAATCCTGTTCCCCAAACATATTTTGCTGCTTCTGGATCAGAAAGCACTGTAGAGGCTCTTTCTACAATAAGATCTCTATTGTGGTCCCAAATCAGTATTTTTACATCTTCTAGCCCCTCAGCATGCATAGTCGGACCTAAATGTTCTTTAACAAAATCTCTTTCTTCCTCAGCACTATATATGCATGAATCCCAAACTTGAACAGCTGCTGGTTCATTCTGTACAGTAATCCCCCATATATCTACCCCTTCTTCACGGTAGGACTTAATAAATTTTGTGTAGTATTTTGCCCATATTTCTCTGGATTCAGGTAATAATTTTCCGCCATTATTCATTTCTTTATTTGTCTTCATCCAAGCAGGTGGACTCCATGGAGATGCTAAGATTTTAATCTCTCCGCCCTTTACCTTCATAGAATCTTTGATAAGTGGTAATACCCACTTTTTTTCCCTAGAAATATCAAATGCTTCTAATTCAGTATCATTCTCTTCGATATATATATAGTTTCCTAAAGAAAAGTCGCAGCTACTGATGTGTACACGACCTATTGTATATCCTAAACCATTTTTAGGATCAAAATAGCTATTTATTACCTTTTGCCTTTTCTCATCGCTCATTTGTGAAAGTGTATAGGCTGTAGCCTCTGTAAATGCCCCTCCAAATCCTAAGATTGTTTGATATCTTTTATTGATATCCAGTTCAATATCTACTTTTTGATTTGGCAATCTGCTTGAAAAAATAGAACTTTCTTTCTCTGTTAGTCTATCCTCAGTATTTTTAGAAGTCATAACTACTTTAATTTCTTTCATACCATCACTCCTTAACAACATAGATCTATGATTAAGAGAACTAGCCATTCTTAAAATTCCTTTACGCCATTATTCTACTTGTAGCCGGCTAATGGCTGATAGCTGATGGCTAATAGCAAAAAATGTGAAAGTAAATCTTCTGAGTCACACATCTATATCTTTTATGATTTATTTAATTAATTTTGTGTCTACCATAAGGAATTAGTAATCTCTACTATAGTTTTTAGGTTTTTATTTGAAAGATTTATCTTCGGTGAATTACTATCATCTGTATTTTGGTTTTCAACAATTAATAGCTTTGCATCTTCACTAAGGGTGTGTGTGTGATAAACGCCTTTTTTAATATTGTATATCTTCATAGGCTCCATATCTACCGCTGATATCTCTTCAATTTTTTCTGTACCCTCACCAATGAATAATATACATCTTCCGCTAAGTAATACAAACACTTCATCTGTTTCATCATGCTTTTGCATGTTATCAATATTCTCTGGTAATAGCTCATCAATATAGTTTAATATGGCTACTCTCCAAGACTCAAAATCAACTATTGGTGAATATCCTTCATCAGTAAACTCTTTAATTTCTATAAATTTATCTATGGTCATACGCCCCCCTTAAACCAGTGTCACCTTTATTTCATTTTTGCTATCACCTAATGCCTCAAGGGTAGAACGCCTAATTATTAATTGACTTTCCTTCTTGATAGGTTCAATCTCTTCTCCATTTATTTCTATTCCTTTGATATTGTACTCGCCATATTCTTTGCTATTTAAATTAACATATGATATCTCCAATATTTTATCAGCAAATAAAGTATTTATCTTTGCTACTCCATTTTTATCAAACTGCTTAAGCAAAATTTTGGGTTCTAGTACTAAATCTCCGTAGTAACCCTTTACTCCAAATACTTCCGTCACCATATTCAAAATCATCCAGCTGGCTGAACCCGTTAGATAATGATACATGCCCCTACCTTTCATATCTATATACTCTGGCATCCCTGGATATATTTTGCTAACACCGAAATCCATACAATGGTTATAGATACCATCTATAACTTTGAATCCTTCATTAGCAAAATTCCTCTTATACAAGGCATTTGAATACATAACCGCCATATGGCTAAACATTGCCCCATTTTCCTTATGTCCAAATGCAAAGCCAAAAAGTCTTCCCATATTAAGCTTTACTTCTTTAAAATCATTATTAAGTCTATATCCGCCTACTCTTTCATCTTTTAAGTATTTATCAGCTGCCTTTACTATCTTTCCAATTTGCTCCTGGGTAGCAACTCCACCCATAATATTAAATACTTGACCTGTTAGTGTCATTTTAATATTTTGCAAATCACCTGATTCTAGTTGCTCACTGTTATCATCGTAATATCCATTGAACCATCCTAACCCATCAGTACTGTCTATCCATTCATTTTTCCTTATATGTTCCAATATCCAATTGCCTTTTTTCTGTAAATCCTTTATCATACTATCAATATCAATGGATATTTTTTTTCCAGAAATATTATCTCTACATTTATTAAAATAGCTTTCCAATAAAGTCTTCTTGTTTTCAATAGAATCATACTTAACGGGATTATTGATTGTATCAAATAGTATAGCCATCTCTTCAAATACTTCTATGACATCTATATTCCTTCTTAACTTTATTTCTTGAAGCATATTAGCTAATTCTAACAGATTACTTCCGTAGAAGGCGGTAAAAGCCACACTTTCTCCCCGTTTTGGCGCCATATCCAGCCCATCATTCCAATCAGCATCCTCAAGAAGTATATTATTATGTTCACCTACATTAAAGAATAATGTAAGATTTTGAACAAGTAAATGCTCTAAAATTGTTCCATAATACACATTATTTTCTCTATCTATTTGTATGTTGCCATATTCTTCGTTCCATTTTTCATCAATGCTTTTAGAGCGGTTAATATGTTTATCCTTGAAATAGGTCTGTTTTTCAAATAAAAAATCGATATCACCACTTCGATCAACATACAATTTTGTTGTTAATAATGGCCATGAACCATGATCCATCCAAACCCTTGCTATATTGTTTCTATCGGCAATAAATTCGCCTGGCTTTGAACCAATTATAGTTGCATTACTACCATCGACTCTAATACCACCATAATTGTTTAACAGTAGATATCTTACATCCTTTGGTTCCATTAAAATTAAAGCTAAGCAATCCTGCCATAAATCTCGCCATCCTCTTCCACCACGTCCGTAATCGTGATGGGGTAAAAATGAACAGCCATATATCCTTCTAAGTATGGGCTGAAGAGTTACCCATTTAATCCACTTATTAAAATTCTCATCACCTGTATTAAAATCTAAAGTTTCTAATTTCTTTTTCCAGAATGCTCTATTCTCAACAAAATATTTGTCAAAGGATTCTACTGAGCAATATTTCGATGAGATATCTTCAAAACTCCCACCTTTTTCATCTATAGCTATAAGAAATACATATGAATATTCTTCATTTGGCTTCAGTTTTATTTTCTCGAACTGTAATCCACCAATTATTTCATAACCATCAATTTTATCTCCTGGTCGATATTTACTATCAAGCTTTTCTACTATTGTACTTGGCCAATCAAGTGCTCCTCCATCCCCTATAAATTCTTCTAAAACAGGATAGTAGTTCTTAGGTTTATTATTTCTTTCATCGGTTGCCAATACAGCATAGCTTACTTCGTTTTTAGTATGTCCTCTCTCATCAAATGCTAAGGTAGGTTTATTCATAATCCCATTATCTAATATCGTCCCTCTATTTAGCAGTGCAGTAACGTGTCTATGGTCCCTTAAATTATCTGCAGAACGAGAGTATAATGGAATAGCAACCGTCGGTGTGATCTCTAATGGCGCCGAGCCTGTATTTTTTAATGTTACCTTTGCAAGTTCAACGAAATCGATTTCGGAGGGTGCAAAAATTTTTACTGTAGACTCAATGCCGAGTTCAGTATTTTTTCTAACTAACTTTTGCCATAAAAATCCTGCCTCTAGAGTTACTTCGTCTTTATCTTCAACTGATTGTTTTGCAGAATTTCCCGTGGCAGACCAGGGTCCATACCCATCTATATCTATCCAAAAATTACGTGCGGCCCTTGAGTTATGCAAATCCTCCTGTGATACAGGCATAAGTGCAAAATGATTATGGTCTATTTTAATATCTCCATTTAAAGTAGGCGTAACACTACTCTTCATTCCCTTTTCGTTACATAATGGAAAGTATGTGTAGCTTACTTTATGAGGATCTTTCACCTGAAAATCTCCTTCATCATTTATAAAAATAATTTTATCTTTCTCCATTAATAATCCTCCTCGTAATATATCAAAATCAACAAATTTCTTTATAAAACATTTTCTAAAACTAAATTCTAATCATCAAATATTATTATTCATGTATATGATTTTGATAAGAAGAGATTGCTGCCTGAAAAACTTTTAAAATTTTTCCACACAGTCCTCTCTACCTTATTCCTTAACAGCACCTGCTGATATACTTCCGATAATATATTTAGATAAAAACATAAAAGCTACGATGATAGGTAAAACAGAAATTGTAATAGCAAGATACACTGATCCTAAATTCTCTGTAATTTTCCCACCCTTAAGGTATCCCATCAAAACAGGCAGAGGGTATTTCTCAGGCGTAAAGATAGTAATTAATGGTAGAAGGTAATTGTTCCATGAACCTATAAAAGCAAAAATTGCCATTGTTGCAATTGCTGGAAGCATAATAGGCAAAGCAATCTTATGGAAAATAGCCAATTCTCCAGCTCCATCAATACGTGCCGATTCAATTAATGATTGATGCATTGTAGATTTCAAATATTGACGTAGGAAGAATACTGTAAAGGAACTTGCTATAGATGGCACAATTAACGGAATATATGAATCTAATGTCCCTAGAGATTTATTTAATTCATAGAACCCCAATAGCCCTAATTGTGCTGGAATCATCATAATTACCAATATAAAAACAAACAGTACATTTTTCCCTTTGAAATCATATGCATAAAACCCATATGCAGTTAAGGCGGAAAAATACGAACTCAATATCGTAACTGAAACAGAAATGATCAAACTATTCTTAAAACCTACCCATATTCCTGATAAAGCTCCACTTTTAATGTCTTCAGTAAGATTCATCATGTTCTGATAATTTTCTTTCAGGGATGTACCTGGTATCAATGAAAAACCATTTATTATTTCCTTATTTGAACGTGTTGCATTAATTATCATCATGGCAAAGGGAATTAAGCACACGATAATCAATAAAATCAAGCAAGCATAAATTATACCTTTAATAATATTATCTTTATTCATATTCACCCATCCTTAAGCTTCTTTTTCTTCACGGAACATTCCTCTATATACAATAACTGAGAATATTAGTATTATTATAAACAATCCATAGGCAACTGCAGCAGCATAACCTACGTTATGGAACCTAAATGCTTGATTATAAAGAT
>MDTG01069903.1_pt1 | contig 10824 bp, 11 predicted proteins | sample 811421 | NCBI WGS metagenome assembly MDTG01 (sample SAMN05326645, study PRJNA326480) | marine metagenome | isolation source: seawater | place: Pacific Ocean: South East | collected 2011 | reverse complement strand
GGTTGTTAAACTACAATGATGCAAGGCATTGGCCACTAAAAATGAAAAACAGAAAGGATTTTAATATCAGGATGCAACAGTTCTTTGATCATTATTTAAAAGGAGCTGATAAGCCAGTTTGGATGGTAAGAGGTGTACCAGCTATAGAAAAGGGTATTAATCAGGGTTACGACTTAGTTAAATAATAAATAAATATAGTTTAACTAAACTAGTAACAATGACTACAACTTAACATTAATTGTAGAGTTAAATCTATTTTATTAAATTCATTAAACGAATGTTAAATTAAATGAAAATTGAAGGTTTAATAAAAAATGTGCCCAATACGATATTTGGTGAGGATTATGCAATGACCAATCATATTTGTTTCATGATGGCAAAAAAAGAATATTCATTAGTAAAATATCTTAGAAAAAAAATGCTTGCTGGTGAAATATCATCTGATATTCAGCTGGAAGAAAATATTAAAAAAGAATTGAAAGAAAATTATTCAGGTTCAGAGTTGATGGGTGTCCAATTTATGCTAAATCAGGTAATACAAATATTAGCAACAAGCCTTAATAATTTTGATAAGAAAAAAAATAACAAATTTGAGGGCTATTCTGAATTGGAACAATATCATTCAATTTCTGGATTGATCGTCAATTTGCTGCCTGCCCTGACAATGGAATATATAACAAATAAATTATGAAAAAATATTTCGTTTATGATGATGAATATATTAGCGGTAATACCTATTTCGTAAGATTCTTTTTAAATTCTTTCTTAGCATTGATTTTAGTTGGATTGTATCTACAATCTGTTAATGCCTACAAAAGAGGTCGCTCTCTTGGTTTTGGAAAAGATGCATCTATTGCTTGGGGAATATGGGGTTTTCTTCAAAACATATTAGCTTTTTTTCCAACAGCACTTTTTACGAATGCTATTCCACATTTTTATTTGTGGTTTTCAAATGGAATGACTAAAACTAAGGATGAAAAAATAAAAGAAACAATCGAGCAGATTTCTGAATTAGGTATTGATGAAGGTATAGATGTTATGGAGGAAGAAAAGAAAGAGGAAATGGACGGAAAAAAAAAAGTTAATGAAATTCTAAACGAAAATCCAATCCCTAAAACCCTAAAAATTGATAATTCAGAAAAAAATAGTTTAAAAAAACCAAAACCTATATCTAAAGAAATTAGCGTAGGGGCCCTTTTGAAAGATTTTGAAAAAAAATTAGAGGATTTAACAAAGCCAGATGCATTTCTTTATGACTATAAATATTGGTATAAATTTGTCCAAGGCAGAGCAACATCAATTTCTAAACCCTCAAATAAATCTGATAATGATTTTATTGAAGAACAATCTTGGGCACATTGTGATGAGTATTCAAAAAGACTATTTAGTGAAACTGCTGAGGAAAAAATAACATTTGTTGAGCCTAGAATTGTTTGCTATGGAAAAATTTATGATTTACTTTTAAACCTTCAAAGAGATTTAGAATCAAACAATGCACCCAAAAATATTACTGAACGAATTGCTTTTGAAATTTTACATGGAAAAGCATCCCTATATGGTGCTATAAAATTTGCACAAAAAAATAATATATCAAATCTGGATATCAAGAAATGGTACCCTAATTTTTCTAATGATGTTGCTGATATTGATGCCCCCTTTTTAGAAAAAATTAGACCACTTTTTGTTGGTCAAGATGCTCAATCTAAATTATTCCAGATTTATGATTTAAATGAATCTGAAAAAAGAGAAATACCCTTTTGGTTTAAAAAAGGTCTGTTTATTTTTGGTTTCTTTAAAAAAGGAAAAACAATTAAAAAGGGCTCAAAATCAATAAAATTAAACAGATTGGAAAGATCCATGTTTTTTCACTACCAACAGTTTTGCATGCTACTTGAACAATTACCTCGATTTAATAAAGATGGTAGTTACTCTTTTGGTAAATATGAGTTTTACATTGAGACTTATGAAATAAAAGAATTAATAATTTCATATTTTGAAAATAATAATAAAAAAGCAGCAGATTTTCTTGAAATTAAAAGTAAAAAGGAGTAATGATGGAACAAGTTTTAATAATAATTATAGTTTTGTTTTTTTTAGTAATATTTCTTCCTCCATTGTTAACCCTTGTAATTTCTAATGTGGTAAGATTTTTTAAAGAAAAAATAATTAAATAATAGCATGCTTACATATCTATTTATTGCTTTATTCTTTGGAGTTATTGCTGCAATATACTGGGGTTTTTGGCATGGAACAAGAACTAAACTGGATAATGAAGACTTAAAGTCTGAATTTCTTGAATCGAAGTTTACCTTCCTGAAAGATTTAAAATTCGATAAAGAAACCATTAATCAAGATCCAGACTTTCAAAGAATATTAGAAATATTTCGAAATGCAGGTTATAAAAAAGGAACGGTAACCGAAATTAGTTCATCACTTCCCTACAGTGAAAAAAAACCTTGGAAAGTTTATGCTACTGTTAAAGCAGGTACTTGGCCTTTCACTGATAAGGAGGATTCTATTGAGATCTATTCAATCTTTGATAAAGAGCTTTCGGTTTTAATTGAAAAGTAGAAAAAAAACTTATTTTTTTTTTAACTTAAGGTCAACAACACAAATCATCCTTTATGAAAAAAAATATTTTTATTTTCATTTTTTTGTTCATTTCCTTTACACTATCATCACAATACACTGGTGCAACACCATGGAGTAATTGTTTTGGGAAAAATGCACCTTGTAAATACGTTGGTTGTTCGGATATTAAAGTTGATGCATCAGAAGACCCTGTACTTGTTATTGTTAAAAAGTACAATAAAGTAATTAAACATGCTTATATAGCTGGAAATAGATCTTATACATTTGAACTTCCTGATGGAACATATCAGGTATTTTTTTACTATGGCAACAATTGGAACAGTAGAAAAAAAATGAAATCCGATGAGTGCTCTTACGCGTTCGGGGGATGGGAAAAAAATGAGTATGTTTCCAAAGACAATCCAATATCATTAAGAGGACAAGTTATGACATACACGCTAACAAAAGTAACTTATGGGAATTTCACTCCTAAATCAAGTAATTTAGATGAAGCCCTATAAACTGTTGAACTAAATCTAATGAAAAACATCGTCAGTTTAATTTTAATTACTTTAAGTTTATTCAATTTGAACTCTCAAGTTTCTGATACTTTGACCTACAGGGAAAAGTTGAACTCAGGTGAGTATGTTCCTTTTATCAAATTAACAAAAGAAGATAAAATACAGTTTCCTATAAAATATTATGTTGAAATTAATATAGATGAGATTAGTGACCTTGATATTAAAGAAAATCATTTTTATTCAAAATTTTGGCATACCTATTATTCTCATCTTGATACACTTGAAATAACTAAAAATAATATTCCTTACTACTGGTATCCTGAGGACTATATAAGTTTAGAATACCCTGAGAGTGATAGAGTTTTTACCATGGACTACTCAATGGAATCAAAATTTTATTCAGAAACACTTAATGACAGTCTTAACCGATTTTCAAGGTATGTTGAACTTGAGCTTCCGCACAAGTGGAACTTAAGATCTTATCCGTTTGACAAACAATATTTGAAATATATTTTTGAATCAGGCGTAGATACATCTTTACAGAGAATTGCTCGTTTTCCTGATAAACCTTTAAACCTTCCAAAAAATTTTGATTTTTTAATGGACGGTTATAAGATTTCTGAAATAACAGCTAAAAATTCTTTTAAAGAAACAACTATATACACCGATTATGTTGATGGTCCGAGATATAAGGTGGTCGAAAGGCTGGAGTTTTTAGTATCGATTGACAGGCAGGGAGCATTTCTTTATTTTAAGCTTTTTTTTGGTGGATTTTTATCCTTTTTAATTTCATATTTAGTTTACTTTATTGAACCTAAATTTTTCGAAACAAGAATTACTCTTAGCTTAGGAGGTATTTTTGGTTCTGTTGGTAATAAATATTTTGTTGAAAATACAATGCCCGCAATTCAGGTTTTAACGAAAGCAGATTTGATAAATAACTTGGTTATAATATTTATTATAATTAATATTTTCATAGTGATTGGACAACACACAAAAAGTATAAATTTAAAATGGTTTGAAAAAAACAAATTCGCAGCCATTACTGTTTTCTTATTATTCATATTGTCTAATTCATTAGTTGTGGTATTGTAATGGAAATTGTTGATGCAATAAAGCAATATGGAATAGTCTCCGTTCTCAATTCTCTGTTTCCAAAACTTAAGGGTGTAGATTTTGATAATGTAGATTACAATCAAAATACTCTCAATTTGAGTGGTTTTCAATCGTTGCTAAATCAATTATCAGAAAATTGGTTTTTTACCATTACTTCATTTCCAACACTTTGTATGAAATCCTCACTTGAAAAAATTGATGATGATGTAAATAAATTATTGATAAAAAATAACATTGATTTGAAAAGTTCATACTCTGACCCAAGTTTTAATGGAATTACATTCTGGGATGGAGATGGTTTCAAGGTTGAAAAAATATCTAGTGATGATAATCACCTAATTATGATAACATCGGTGGGCTCTTTGACAAAAAAATCAATTCTATATCAAGAAACAAAACTTGCTAAAAAAATAAGTCCACCCGATTGGATTTCTGGTTTTAATCATGTGTTCGATTCAAGCACTATTTCAAAAAAAAATAAGGATTTATCGAAATTAATTTTATGCCCTATTTTTTTCAAGGAAGAAAAAGATAACCAAGGTGAATACATAGTAATTCCTGTTAATGTACCAGAGTATGCAAAACCACTTATAGATAAAATTATTGATGATAATGGGGGGGGAGATGCTTTTAAAGAAGTTAAACTTGATGCTGATTTAAAAAAAGAATGGGATTATTTACATCAAGGACACATATTTACAGTTGGGTATTTAAAAGATAAAAGTAAAAGATGTGTTAGAATAAATAGGTTACAATTTTCCGCTGAATCAATTTCTGGTAAAAAGCTAGATTCAGGCATTCATCCCTTTAATGCAAAGATAAATTCAATCGTGAAAGGACTAAATAAGCAAATTTTTAACCCAGCTGATGGTGCTGTTGCTGATGGAAGATTTATTGCTCAATCAAAAGATGCAACGAATGTCGTTGCGTTTGATAAAAAGTCTGCAAACCTAATTAATAAATTTAAGGATGTCGTCAATGAATACAATAATAACGATGAGTTTTTACGATTATCAAATGAAAGCATTGAAACATGGATGGATAGAAATCCAGAGGAAACAATATCTTTCGATGTAACTAAAAATTTTCAACTTGTATTATCCAAAGGACGGTCACTATATCGCTTGAACCTTTTTCCACCAGGCGGGTTTGCCGGAAATTGGGAAAGTGCTAGCCTAAATACGAATCAAAAAAAACTCCCAATTGTAATTTTTAGTAAAAAAATATCAACTAAAAAAATTTCATCATTAAATGATCCAGTCGTTCCAGTTGAGATTAAGAAACCTAAAAAAGATGAAAAAACTTTAAAATCTGAGTTTGTAAAAAAGGCAACTATGTCTGCAAAAGAAAGTGTTGTTTATGAAAATAATCAAAATAAAAAACAACCAAATTATTTGAACTGGTTATATCTAATAATAGGAATAATAATATTATTTATGCTATTAAGAACTTGTTTGGTTGATAGAGATGCTAGTTATTATTTTGATAGAGCGATGAATGATTATGGTTCTGGAAATTTTGAAAAAGCAGAGAAAAATTTTGAAAGGGCCATCGATGAAGACAGTTCCTACAGAGATGCATATGTAAGAAGGGGTGAAATGAATATTGACAACGGTAATTATCCTGATGCAAAAAGAGATTTGGATGAAGCAATATTTATTAATGATTCTGACTGGTATGCGTATTACTTGCGTGGTTTGGCCAATATGAATTCAGCAACATCAAAATATAGTAGACTTAATAAAGATGCAATTAATGATTTTACTAAGTCAATACAATTAAATCCAAACAGTGATAATGGAAAATCATATTATTACAGAGGTAAAGTGTATCAAACTGTAGATGATGATAATTATTGTGAAGATTTTTACACAGCTTGTGATTATAAAATTTTTGATGCATGTCAGATTGTTGATGAATTTTGTTACCCAAAAACAGGCTACATGCCATATAATGATGTATATGGTCCAGGTGTATACACAGGAAATAGCACTTTTACTATATCAAACAATTGTGAATATGATATGGTTTGTACACTTAAATCAACAAGAACAAGGAGAGCGATAAGAAGTATATTTATTAGAGCAGGTGATGAGTGGGTTATGGATGATGTTCCGCCTGGCTACTATGTTGTAGAGTATTTGCAGGGAAAAAGATGGGTTAATACAAAAAAACTTTCTGACGGAATAACCAATGGTGGATTTTCTGACGATCAAAAATTCAAAGAGGTTAATTATCGCTGGGATATTGCTTCAAACTCTAGTAATGGTTTTGAAAATTGTGTGTTAGATGGAACTTTGACCGTTGATGAAATAACTGAAGACCAATTTTTTAACAGATGAAAAAAGTAATTATTAATTATTTTAAAATTGTGTCAAGATACCATGTCAATGAAGGATATATTCACCTTAAATGGAATGTTGAAAATGCTTTTGTTTTAATTATATTTTCAAGAAAATTTTTCAAACTTGTCGAAAGTCATAGTGAAATTAAAATCCTCAAAAATAAGTCCAAAAATTATAGATTATTAGCTATTGGTTTATTTTCATTTGCGGTTAATACGATCAATGTAAAGTCTATAAACGCTTCAATTATCAAAAAAAAAATGGGCACAATTTTGTCAAAAAAAATTAAAACTAAAAAAAATATAAATCCAAAACCTGTTGAAGTTGAATTAAAAAACAAAATGGAATTGGTCCGATTTAAAAAATCAAACATTAAATTAAAAATTATTAATCCTTAAATAAAAAAAAAATGAAAAGAGAATATTATACTTCCCCTAAGGCGGGATTTCTAAGCAAGCTGCTTTGGAAGGCAGCTGGAGCTGATGAATATTTATTAAATAAAAGCACATTTTCTGACCATGTCAAATACGCTACACTTGGTGGAATTGTCTGTTCCACAGGATTTATGGCTGCATTAGCTGGAGGTTATGCTTTCTATATAGTTTTTCGGGAAAAAGCGTCTGCTATAACCAATGGCGCTGTTGAATTGTCAGAACAGACAACGGATATTCAAACTTTAATTATTTCAATAGTCTTTGGAATGATATGGGGATTAATAATTTTTAATATTGATAGGTTTATTGTTGCAAGTACTGGAAAGGGAGACGGCACAGATGCAATTACTTGGGGGGAGTTTAGAGGAGCTATTCCTAGAATAATAATGGGAATAATCATTGCTATCACAATTTCTAAACCCGTGGAGCTTAGAATGTTCGAGACAGAAATTGATGTAGAATTACATAAAAAACAACAAAAAGAGTATGCAGAATCGCAAGCTAATGTAGAAATGAACTTTCGACCCAGAATTGAACAGCTTGAAGCTGAAATGGAAGAGCTGAGAGTAGAAATCTCAAATAAAAGAATTGCTTTAGATGAAGCGAACACATTACTGACATCAGAAATTGATGGAAGGTCAGGATCGGGTTTAAGTGGAGATGGTCCAGCTGCCAGAGAAAAGAGATTGATTAGGGATCTAGCTCAAGCAGAGTATGAGAGAGTTCTCGAAAAAAACGAAGCGGAAATCGATAAGAAAAAAATGGAGAAAGAGGCAGAAGAGGAAAAAATAAAGAATGAAAAAGCAAAATCAGAAAATGTTGCTAATGGTTTAAATGGTCTATTAGAAAGAATCAATATCCTGCATGAAATAGCCTCTCCTGCAATTATTTGGTTTATCACCCTCTTGTTTTTAGCTATAGAATTAACACCCATATTTTTTAAAATGATGTTAATCAAAAGTCCATATGACTTTATGAATGATAATATTAAGTCATTGATCAAAGCTGAACAAGGTATTGAAATAAAGTATGATTATTTTAAAGATAAGGAGGGTGTTCAAAGAGACCTTGTTATTAATCATCAAGCAGAAAAAATGATGAGGGAGAAAATAAAATTAATCCAAACACAATCTGATCTAAATCAGTTGGTTCTTGATCAGTGGAAATCAAAGGAGACACAAAAGATTAAAAAAGATCCTGATGATTACATTGAATCATAGTAAATGGTAGAATCATTTTGTTACAAAATCGGAATTGATTACTCAATGGTTACAGGACACAGGAAGCTTTTAAAAGCATTTGTGTTTTGTTTGATTTTTGTTTTTGTATTAACATTTGTAGGGTTTTTTTATGCCTTAACTAATTCGACTGAAAGCTTTATTCTGTCTTTATTCATTTCTGTTTTTTTTACATTGATTGTATTTAATATATACAGATTGGTATTTTCATCGTCAGAGGGTGAGCTAAACAAATATGATACATACAAAGATGTTTCATTTTTTATTTTAAAAAGAGGACTTATTCTAATTCTTTTATCCTTAGCTGTTGCTAAATCCTTGGGTGTGTTAGTATTTGAAAAGAATATAAAGTATTATTTAAATAATCATAAATTATCACTAATTGAGGATTTCAATCGAACATTAGAATTGAATCGACTTAAGGAAAGGCAGTCCATTGAAAATGAATTTCAAAATAAAATCCGTGATGATATCTTATTTAACAGGGTTTCTGAAACTAGAACCAGTATATTTCTTGATGAGAAAGAAAAAAAACTTATCGCTATCGAAGAAGATATTGTTTTGAAAAATAAAATTTTTAAAGTTAAGATTGATAATACAAATTTTTTTATAACTAAAGTTAGATTACTATCCACAGAAATTCCTTCTAGTTGGTTTTTTACAATTCTTATTGTATCAATTTTTCTGCTCCCAATCTACATGATTTTAGTGACTCCCATATTTAAAGACTATGACTTAAACTGCGAAAATATTAGTAAAAAAATAATTTTGGATGAATATGAAATTTTTAAAAAAAATTATGTTGCCCTAATTACAAGTGTTAACAATGATTTTGAGTATCATGAAAAATTTACTGATCCACCATTTAACACAATAAAAATAAAATCCAAAATAAAAATTCTTAAGAAAGGTTCCTTATTAAAGTGGATTCAAAAGTTTGATTTAAATGAGTAATCCAAAAATAACATATGATAAAAACTTATTCCTAAAGGGAAGCTTGTCTGGAAAGTACGAAGCAAATCCTATTAATTCATACTTTGAAGATTCAAAAATTGATTTAATTGAAACTATAATTAAAGATGTTACCTATTGTAAAGATTATGAATCCTTACTATGTGATAAGGATTCCCTTGAATATAGTGCTTTAAATAATGTAGATATACTTTTGAAAGAAGATAAGTCACTTATTAATTATAAGTTTAAAGAAGATATTTTTGATGTTAAAATTGAAGGTGTTAGGTTGTCAAATCAAATTAAAGATGGAAGTACAACATTTGGTTCAATCCATGGTAATGCTAAATTTTCACTTAATAAACCAGAAACCTTTCAAATAAATACATTTACAAAACCCAATGAAGATGTTGAAATAGTTTTTCCAGATTTAGAAAAAAAGAAGAAATGGAAAAAAATAAAAAAACTATTAAAATATCTTTTCTTTTCTTTCTTTTCAATTGCAATTATACTTCTATTAATTTATTTAGTATCACTAGTTGACTTTGAAAAAACTAAAGATGATATTGGTAATTTCGTTGATGATAGGGTTTCTGAAGTCCAAAATAAAGTTAAAGATTTTACATCGAAAACAATTTTGCTCAATAAGAAAGGTGTTCACAATTATGCAAATATTACTATTGGAAATATTAAACAAGAGTTCATGCTAGATACTGGAGCATCGATCACTACGGTTTCAGCTGACTTTATTAAAAAATTATTAAGAAGCGGTTACTTAAAACCTGAGATACATTTTATTCAATTTACTGAGTTTGCAATTGCTAATGGTGATAAAGTGATGGGTGAAATTTGGAGAGTGCCAAAAATAAAACTCGGAAGCATTACTCTTTATGATGTACAAATAGCTGTTATTAGTGATGAAAACGGCCCATTCCTATTGGGTCAATCAACACTCAGGAAATTAGGGGATTATGCTATTTTTCCAGAAAAAAGTAAAATTGTAATATACAACTAACTTTAAGTACTACTTCACAAGTCCCCTTAAAACTTAAAACTTAAAAACAGAAAAAAAACAAATATGGCTAGGTATAAATTAATTGAAAATATTAACTCTTTCTCTTTGAACAAAAACTGGTAAAGACATTGAGTAAAAATTCCAGTGATTAACCATCCAGTGTAATTTGATAATGGCACAATTGAGTTTTTAAATTCCCAAAAGTCAAGCATTGGTGCAACTGGTTCAATAAAAAAGTCGATAACAAGCATTAAAATTGAGCCAAGAATAATAGATGATATTTTACTTCCCTTTGTAATATAGTTTGAAATACTTCCTGAAATTGTTGTTAAAATCACCCAGTTCATTCCAATTAAAAAAGGAACTCCAAACAATTTGGGTCCAAGGTTTTTCCCGTATGAGTATTCACCAAACAATAATCCATAGTTTACACCAAGAAACTCTACTAATATTCCAGTCCAAAAAATTAAAATTATACATAATAATTCTCTACTATGAAGTTTGATTTGGTTAACCATAAGAAGCAGGCTAGTTAGGAATAAATTTATTGGTGTAAAAGAGGCAAAAAAAATAAAATCATAAAATAATAGTCCAAGCAATCCTGAAATATGTACTAGCCAGATTAAAAAAATT
>MDTG01007201.1_pt1 | contig 10824 bp, 12 predicted proteins | sample 811421 | NCBI WGS metagenome assembly MDTG01 (sample SAMN05326645, study PRJNA326480) | marine metagenome | isolation source: seawater | place: Pacific Ocean: South East | collected 2011 | reverse complement strand
ATGGCGGAGAGACTGGGATTCGAACCCAGGAAAGAGTTGCCCCTTTGCCGGTTTTCAAGACCGGTGCTTTCAACCGCTCAGCCATCTCTCCGTAAGCAAAGTTTTATAAGTATATTTATTTTATTCAACTAAAAAATTATAGATTAAAAATTTAAAATGTTTATTGATGTAATCTATGAATAATTTTAACAAAGGTATTATATCATCTTTTCTTGGTTCTTTTTGGTGGGGTGTTATAGGGGTATTATATTTTAAATATGTTTCATTTGTAAACCCATTGGAAGTTGTCTCTCATAGAGTGCTTTGGACAATTTTTTTTTTATTTTTTTTAATTATTTATAATGGCAAACAGAATAAAGTTTTATCAATTTTAAAAAATAAAAAAAAATTTTTAATATTATTATTCTCTGGGTTAATGATATTCATTAATTGGGCTACATGGATATATGCACTAACTATTGGTCAATTAGTTGAAGCTAGTTTTGGTTATTATATTTTTCCAATATTAAGTATTTTTTTAGCAAGAATATTTTTGGGTGAAAAATTAAATTTTAAAAAAAAAATATCTATATCTATAATAATTCTCTCAATTATTTATATGATGTTATTTCTTGAAAACTTTCCGTATATAGGTCTTGTTGTTGCATTTTCTTTTGCATTTTATGCTTTACTTAGAAAGATAATAGAAGTTGACACTGATATTGGATTGTTTGTTGAAAGTCTCTTTTTAATACCAATAATAATTTTTATTTTTTATTATTTAAATCAAAATGACGAAATCGTGTTTTCAACTTTAAATATTAATTTATCTTTAATCTTAACCCTAGCTGGACCAATGACAGTGATTCCATTATTTCTGTTTGTAAGGGGCTCAGAGCTTTCGGGCTTAGGTCCTGCTAGCATGATATTTTTTGTAGCTCCGACAGGACAGTTTATATTAGGCCTGTTTTTATACAATGAGCCTTTAATTTTGAATAAGTTGTTTGGTTTCGTTTTTATTTGGATTGCTGTATTAATTTATTTAAAAGATTTATATGAAAATAATTAAATTATTTATTGTAGTAATTTTGTTAATTATCAATTACCTAAATCATAGTCATGCAGAAAGTTTTGATGACTGGTTGAAATCTTTTAAGGTAAAAGCAATAGAGGAGGGTATTTCAGAACAAACATTTGATCTCACCATGGTAAATGCCAGATACTTACCCAAAGTTATTGAGTACGACAGATATCAGCCAGAATTTTACGAGGATACATTTACATATATTTCAAAAAGATCTGGAAAAAATAAGATTAATAAAGGAATTGAATTATATAAAAAAAATAAAAAATTTATTAATTTAATTGATCAAAAATTTAGTATTGAGAAAGAATTATTATTAGCTTTAATGGGTATCGAAACTAATTTTGGTAGTTATGTTGGAAAAATGGATATCATATCATCTTTAGCGACCCTAAGTTTTGATAAACGTAGAAGTGAGTTTTTTACAAGAGAACTAATTACAATTTTAAAATTAGTTGATTCAAAAGTGATTGATCCAAAAATATTATTTGGATCTTGGGCTGGTGCATTTGGTAATTTTCAATTTATGCCATCAACAATAAACGATTACGCAATAGATTATAATAAAAATAATGTTATCGAACTTAAAAGTATTGAAGACTCTTTTGCTTCTGCAGCAAACTATTTAAATAAAATTGGATGGAAAAAAAATGAACCCTGCTTTATTAAAGTCGATTTAAAAAAAAATATTCCAGAAAAATTTTTAAACACCTCAGCTCAAAAAATAAAATTTAAAAAAAAAATGAAATTTTATAAGAAGTACTTAGATAACTTTCAATATGACCTAAGTGATGAAATATTTGCAGCTATAATAACACCTGACTATGAAATCGTAGATAATGCAGAAAAACTTAAACCAGCATATCTGGTTTTTGCAAATTATGAATTAATTTTAAAATGGAACCGGTCACTCAGATTTGCTTTAGCTGTGTGTACACTTAAAGAAAAATTTGAAAATGAGATATAAGCTATTATTATCAATATTATTATTTTTGTCTGCGTGTGAAACAACAACTGATACAAATATCTCCAGTAGTACTAAACTTAATGAACGATTTACAAATAGTGGTTTCGCAATAATATATAGTGATATTCTGTATAAAAATAAATCTATTGGAAAAAAAATGAATGATAGAGATTTATTACTTTTTCAAAAAAATTTAAAAAGAGGCACCTCTGTAAAAATAACTAATCCTTTTAATGACAAAACTATTTTAGCCAAGGTTGGATCTAATTCAAAATATCCAAATTTTAATAATTCTGTAGTATCGATAAGAATTGCTAAAGAATTAGATTTAGATCCAGATCAACCTTACATAATTATTGATGAAGTTATTGGAAATGATTCTTTTATAGCAAAAAAAGCTAAAACTTTTGAAGCAGAAAAAAAAGTCGCAAATAAAGCACCTGTGGATTCAATAAGTATTAATAATTTAAATGAAAAAAATAATTCAGAAAATAAGAAAAAAATTAAAAAAAGAGTTTTTAATTACAGTATTAAAATTGCAGACTTTTATTATTTAAGTACAGCCAAAACTATGATAAAAAGAATCAAAACAGAGCTAAATTTAAGTAATACCTCAATAAGAAAATTATCAGAAAATACTTTTAGAGTTTTGGTAGGTCCTTACACAGATATAAAATCATTACAAAACGGGTATAATAGTGTACAAAATTTACAATTTGAAAATTTAGAAATTATTAAAAATGATTAAAATACAAAAATTAACTTCTTTAATATTTTTTTTAAATATTTTTTTTATTCCAGCGAAAGCTTTTGACATAAAAGCTCCGTCCGTTATTTTGCAGGATTATTTGAGTGGTAAAATACTTTTTGAAAAAGATGCAGATAGAGAAATTTATCCAGCCTCAATGACAAAAATAATGACTTCTATAATTGCATTTGACTTGCTTAAAAAGGGTGAACTTTCCTTAGATGATACATTTACAGTTTCTGAAAAAGCTTGGAGACTTTCAACGGCTGGTTATTCATCAATGTTTATTATGGTTGGGGATGACGTATCTGTAGAAGACTTGCTCAAAGGTATCATTATAGCTTCTGGTAACGACGCATGTATTGCGTTAGCAGAGGGTATAGCAGGTTCTGAGGAACAATTTGCAATTTTAATGACTGAGAAAGCAGTAGAAATTGGTATGTATAATACTAATTTTTCAAACTCTTCGGGCATAAACGATCCTAATAATTATTCTACACTTAAAGATATATTAATTATGTCAAATTATTTAATTAAAAATTATCCTGAATATTATTCTTACTACGCAGAAACAGAATTCACATGGGACAGAACTGGTGGCGATCCTATTACACAAGGGAACAGGAATCCTCTTTTGTATAAAAATATAGGTGCAGATGGAATCAAAACTGGATATCTTGCGGTGGAAAAATATTCATTGGCATCATCTGTAATTAAAAATAACAGAAGACTTGTAGCTGTTGTAAGTGGTTTTAAAACAAAAAATGATAGATCAAGAGAGTCAATGAAATTACATAGATGGGGATTTTCTAATTTTGACACTATTAAAATAGCAGAACTAAATGTACCATTTGCAGAACTAGATGTATGGCTAGGAAAATCAGATAAGGTAAAAGTTCATACAGATATAGATATCTATAAAACTATTAAAAAAGCACGAAAAAAAGACTTAAAAGTTGTTATAGAGTACGATGGCCCAATAAAAGCACCAATATTAAAAAATCAAGAAGTTGGAACACTCAAAATTTTTTTTAAAAATGATTTAGTTGATGAATTAAAGGTTTATTCTTCAGAGGAAATATCAAAAGTTAATTTATTTTCAAGGTTATTTAAGTCAATTAATTATTTGATTTGGGGCGATGTCTAAAAGACCAATTATTGTTTTTGAGGGTATAGAAGGGTCAGGAAAAACATATCATCTAAATAATGTAGCTAAATTTTTAAAAAAAAAAAAAATTAAATTTATAAAAATTCGTGAGCCAGGAGGTTCTACTAATTCAGAAAAAATAAGAAAACTTATTATGAATAAGAAATCTAATTTTGATAAACTAACAGATTTATTATTATATATGGCTTCACGAAATGAAAATTATGTAAATATAATTTCGAAAAATAAAGGTAAAAAAATTATTTTGATTGATCGATTTGTTGACTCAACTATAGCTTACCAGCATTATGGGATGGGAATTAATCTAGATATTATTAAATATTTAAATCAACTTATTATAAAAAAATCTTTGGTTGATTTTACATTTTTGCACACTGTAAGCATTAACAACTTAAAAAAAAGGTTAAAAAAGAGAAAAATTTTAAATAGGTATGATAAATTCAATGACAATTTCTATTCTAAAGCACAAAAAGGTTTTATTAAACTATCTAATAAAAAAAGCAACTATATGATTGTTAACTCAAATAAATCAATATTAGATAATAAAAATTTAATAATCAGCACAATTATTAAATTATTAAAGTAATGTATAATTTTATGGAAAAAATTAATTTAGTTGGATATGAAGATTTTTTTTATTATTTTGTAGATTTATATAACAAAAAAAAATCCCCAAACAAAATTATTTTATCAGGTTCAAAAGGTATAGGTAAATCCACTTTTGCAAAATATCTTATAAATTATTTCTTAACAGAAAAAACTACGACAGATTACAGAAACTTTCTAAATACCGATATTATATTACAAAAATTTTTAAATCAAAACTTCTTTCATATAGATTTAAAAGAAGAAAAAAAAATTATTGAAATTGATCAAGTGAGGAACCTAATTAATTATTCACAAAAGAAATCTATGAATAATGTACCGAGATATATATTAATTGATAATATCGAAAAACTTAATAAAAATGCATCTAATGCATTATTAAAAATTTTGGAGGAACCAAATGATAATATGTATTTTATTTTAATTCATGACAGTCGTTTTAAAATATTAGAAACAATTAATTCAAGATGTTTAAATTTCAAAATTTCATTTTCGCATACGAAAAAAGTAGAATTTACAAATCAAATTTTAGGTATAAATATATATGACTATTTAAATAAAAATCTAATCACAAATTATTCCTCAATTTCTGATCTTATAAATATTTATAATTTTTCAATAATTAATAAAATTAACCTTAAAGATATTTCTGTAAAAAATGTTATTAAAATCCTAATAGATGATAAAAAATATAAAGCCGATAATAATGCTCATATTATGTTGGTTAATTTAATTGAAAACTTCCTTTATACAAAATTTATGTCTTCTAAAGATATTAAATTCTATAATTTTTATAAATATTTTACACAAAAATATTTTTATGCAAATAAATATAATTTAGATATAGAAACTCTTTTTTTAGATATTAGAAACAAGGCTTTTAATGAATAAAAATTTTTATATAACCACACCAATATATTATCCATCAGCAAAACCACATATGGGTCATGCTTATTCAAGTATAATTGCAGATTTCTTTGCAAGATTTAAAAGAAATCAAGGCTATAACGTTTTTTTTTTAACTGGAACTGATGAGCATGGTTTGAAAATACAAAGAGCAGCAGAAAGGAATAATTTAAGTCCTAAAGTTTTTTGTGATCAGATTAGTCAAACTTTTAAAGATTTATCAAAAACTCTCAATTTGACAAATGACGATTTTATCAGAACAACCGAAGATAGACACACTAAAAGTGTCCAAAATCTTTGGAGTATTTTAGAAAATAAGCAAGAAATTTACCTTTCTAAGTATTCTGGCTGGTATTCAGTATCAGATGAAGCCTATTATAATGAAGATGAAATTGAAACAATAGATGGTACAAAAAAATCAAAACTTTCAGGATCTTTAGTTGAATGGGTTGAAGAGGAGTCTTTTTTTTTCAAATTATCTAAGTGGCAAAATAAACTTTTAGATTATTATGAAAAGAACCCAGATTTTATTCTACCAAAAAGTAGAAGAAATGAAGTTATTAATTTTGTAAAAAGTGGTCTTAAAGATCTTTCTGTAAGCAGAAAATCTTTTTCGTGGGGTATTAAAGTCCCATCAAATCAGGATCATATTATTTATGTGTGGTTGGATGCTCTGACAAACTATTTGAGTGCATTAAACTATCCTGATACTAAAAACAAATCTTATAAAGATTTTTGGCCCGCGTCATTACACATGATAGGTAAAGATATTTTAAGGTTTCATGCTGTATACTGGCCAGCATTTCTAATGGCAGCAGATATACCTTTACCAGAAAGAATTTATGGACATGGATGGATTTTATCTGGTGATGAAAAAATGTCGAAATCAAAAGGCAACATATTGGATCCACTTGAAATAATTGAAAAGTATGGAATTGATCCATTAAGATATTATTTAATAAAGGAAGTTTCTTTTGGAAATGATGGAAATATTACTGAGGAAAAATTAATTAGTTGTATAAATAGTGATCTAGCCAATAATTATGGAAATTTATGTCAAAGAGTTTTATCTTTTACTGAAAAAAATTTGAACTCTAAAATTCCAGAAATGATTAAATTTAATTCCGATGACTTAAAAATATTGAATATATTTGAAAATAAATATGATGAATTAATTAATCTAATAGATGATCAAGATATAAATTCTTATATTAATTTTATTGTTGAACAACTTTTTGCAGCAAATAAATATTTTAATGATCAAGCACCATGGAACAAGAAAGAAGATAAAGAGAGATTGAATACAATTGTTTATGTATCCCTTGAGGTAATTCGAAAACTAACTATTATGCTTAATCCAATTATGCCAGATACAACACTTAAAGTCTTAAAAGCATTTTCTATAAATATAAATAATTCAATATTTTCTACAATCAAAAAACACGAAGTGCTCAATCAAGGCGATATGATAAATAAATTAAGTATTTTGTTCAAAAAAATTGAAACATGATTGATTCTCACTGTCATTTAGATCACGAACCTTTAAGTGCTAATCTTAAAAATGTTATTTTGAGGTCAAAAAATATAGGTATTCAAAAAATACTTACGATATGCACCACTTTAGAAAGTTTTAAAAATATACAAAATATAATAAAATTTGATCCAATTATTTATGGCACATTTGGAATTCACCCTCATGAGACATCAAAAGATCAAGTAAGCGCTGAAAAAATAATAAATGAGGTTACAAGCGAAAAAAAAATAATTGGGGTAGGTGAAACAGGCTTAGACTATTATTACAATAATAGTGATAAAGTTTCACAAACAAGAAGCTTTATCAATCATATAGAAGCATCGATACATTTGAATGTACCAATAATAATTCATTCTAGAAATGCAGAGGCAGAAACATTTGAAATATTGAATAAGTACGCAAGTAATAATTTAAAAATTTTAATGCATTGTTTCACAGGTTCCTTAAATTTTGCAAAAAAATTAATTGAATTAAATGCGTATTTTTCTGCAAGTGGAATAATAACTTTCAAAAATAGTTTTGATCTTCAAAATACTTTTAAAAATATACCTCAAAATAAGCTTTTAATTGAAACAGATAGTCCTTTTTTGGCTCCAGTTCCTATGAGAGGAAAGAAAAATGAACCAAGTTTTATTAAATATACATTAGAAAAACTGTCGGAGTTAAAAGGTATTACACCAGATAAAATGGACACTATTACAACAGAAAATTTTAATAATTTATTTAATTAATAATGTCAATAAAATTTACTTTATTAGGTTGCGGTAGCTCTTTAGGAGTACCAACTGCTGATGGTAGTTTTGGGAATTGTGATCCTAATAATAAAAAAAATTATAGAACTAGATGTTCATCATTAATATCCTCAACAAAAAGAAATATTTTGATAGATACATCACCTGACCTTAGACAGCAATTAATATCAAATAAAGTAAAAAACATAAATAATGTTTTCTATACACATCATCACGCTGATCAAACACATGGTATTAATGATCTACGTTTTTTTTTTTTAAAAGGTAAAAAAAAAATTAATGTCTATTCAGATTTAAAAACTAAAAAATTTCTATTTTCTACGTTTAAATATTGTTTTAAAAGTTTTAAAAACTATCCAGCAACACTTAAACACAATAATTTAAAAAAGATTCATATTTTTGATAATGGAAATGATAGAATTAAAATTCAATATTTAAAAGTAAGGCACGGTTTCATAGACAGTCTGGGTTATATAATTAATAATAAATGTGCTTATATAAGTGATGTAAATGAAATTTATATAAATGAACTCCCTAAATTAAAAAAATTAAAATATTTTGTAGTTGACTGTCTAAGGTATAAAAAACATATTTCACACTTTAATTTAGCTGATGTGATTGAAATAGTTAATTTTTTAAAGCCCAATAAGACTGTATTAACTAATTTACATAGTGATCTAGATTATAAAATTTTAAAAAAGAAACTTCCTAGAAATATTGTACCCGGATATGATGGTATGACTTTATATATTTAAAAGTTTTTCGATTGATTTAATTATTTTATTTGAAGAGGGGCTTGTAAATGATGAAAATGTTTCTTCAACTTTACCGTCTTTATTTATTAATATTTTATGAAAATTCCATTTAGGAACTGCATTATTACCATAATTTTTTTTGGCCCACTTAAATATTTCATGAGCATTTTCACCTTTTACCTCATTTATTGTAGACATTGGAAAATTAATATTGAAATTGACTTCACAAAATTTTTTTACTTCATCATTTTTATTTTTTTCTTGATTAAAAGAATTTGATGGTACCCCAAATACAATTAATCCATTTTTTTCATATTTTTCCCATAGTATTTGTAAATCTGAGTATTGTTTTGTGAAACCACAGTAACTAGCAGTATTAACCAATAAAATTACTTTATTTTTATATTTTTCAAAACTTATAGTATCTCCGTCTATTCCATCAATTTTAAAATCATAGAAAACTTTTTCATAGTTAGCTTGTGTATTACTTTTAAAAAACATTATGAATATGATTAATATTAATGAAATTTTTCTCATCAAAAACTATTTTTTAGGAGATAGTAATATCAAAAAATAACCAGCTAAGGTGGATAATAATGACCCAGTTAAAACTCCAATTTTTACTCCATCCATATACTGTGTATTTTCTATAAAAGCTAAATTACCTACAAATAAACTCATTGTAAAACCAATACCTGTTAGAATTCCAACGCCATAAAAATTAAACCAATTTGAATTATTTGGCATTTGAGCTATTTTTAATTTTATTGATGCATATGAGAATATGAAAACACCCAATTGTTTACCGATGAATAAACCGAGCACAATACCTAATGGAACTTTATCCAAAAGCGAAGATAGATTTAGTCCCTCTAATGAAACTCCAGCATTAGCAAAAGCAAATAAAGGCATTATACCAAAAGCAACGTAAGGACTTATTAAATGTTCTATTTTTACAAGTAATGAGAAATCTCTTTCTTTTTTTCTATGAGGGATTGTCATAGCAAGCAGTACTCCTGCTATTGTCGCGTGAATACCAGAATTATGGGTAAAATCCCAAAGAAATATTCCTATAACTAGATAAGGTAAAAACTTTTTAACATTAAATTTATTAATTATTAATAAAATAAGAAATGAAAAAAACATAAGAGTTAAATATTTTATATTTAAATCTCCTGAATAAAAAACAGCTATAATAACTATTGCTCCTAAATCATCTATTATGGCCAATGCTGTAAGAAATACTTTTAGAGACAAAGGTACTCTTTTACCAAGTAAAGATAGAACACCTAAAGAAAAAGCTATATCGGTTGCTGATGGTATGGCCCAACCTTTAAGGGTATCTGGGTCTCCAAAATTTATGTATATATAAAATAAAGCTGGCACTAACATTCCACCTACTGCAGCAATTATTGGTAATAAGGCTTGTCTAATATTAGAAAGTTCCCCTTGTAAAAACTCTCTTTTTATTTCTAAGGTAACAAAGAAAAAAAAAATGGCCATCAATGCATCATTTATCCAATGTAAAATAGAGAGTTTTAAACCATACTCGTTTATACCGATAAACAGATATTTATCTAATGTAGAAAAGTAAAGTTCTGATAAATTTGTATTACTTACAATTAAAGCTATCACTGCAGCAAATAATAAAAATAATCCACTAGCAGCTTCTAATTGAAAGAACCATTTAAAGGGTTTAGAGATATGTTTTATCATTTTCTAATCAAGTCTTTTATAAATAAAAATATATCATCTATTATTAAATAAAAGTTATCCAAAAAAAAAGTAAATCCTGGTAAAATACTATTAATTTGACTCTTAAATGTATCCAATAATACAACAAATGCAACAAAGCTTATTATAAAAATTAGAATAATTTTAAAAAAAGATATTTTATAATTCTGTACATTCCTATTTACTTTAAAATCTTTATCATCCTCTGCCTCATTAATAATATTTATAGTTTCTTTGGGTATTTCAATATTTTTATTTGAGCTATCGTTTTTTTTTGGTTGTGGTTTAGGTTTTCTTTTATTTTTCTTGAAAAACCATTTATTTGAGCAGGAACTACATTGCAACAATCTACCTGTAGAGGGTATTAAATTATCTTCAACATCAAACTTTTTTTTGCAATTAGGACAATTTACGATCATGCATGTTTTATAACAGATTTTTTATAAAATTCTTCATTTTTACAAAGGTTTATCCTTTGAAATTATGATTATCTACTGTATTAGTATCTCAATCGGGGCGTAGCGCAGCCTGGTAGCGCATCTGGTTTGGGACCAGAGGGTCGCAGGTTCAAATCCTGCCGCCCCGACCATT
>MDTG01436071.1_pt1 | contig 10825 bp, 1 predicted proteins | sample 811421 | NCBI WGS metagenome assembly MDTG01 (sample SAMN05326645, study PRJNA326480) | marine metagenome | isolation source: seawater | place: Pacific Ocean: South East | collected 2011 | reverse complement strand
CAAAGTTACAAAGTCCTGCATCTTGTGCATTCTTTTGTGACCATGCTGTCTGACCTACTTCTCTATACTGAATTCTATATTGTTTTGGTAAACATATAGCTGAAGTCATATTATCCCAGTGTACTCGTACTCTGTTATGAATAACCTCAGATACATAGAATCCTGTCGGTATAGGCTTAGCACATGCCGATGGATATGTACATGAACCATCATCTATTGTAGCTGTTGGATCATAGTTAGTAGCATTTGGATCTGTACAACCATATACATCATAATTACATGTTCCATCATCAATATTTGCTAATGGGTTGTAATTAGTTGCTGTAGAGTCTGTACATCCGTATACCGCAAATATACAAGAACCATCATCTGTATTCGCAGCAGCATAGTAATTTAATGCTGTTGGATCTGTACATCCATATAAAACAGGAGTACAAGAACCATCATCTACGTTAGCTAATGGGTTGTAGTTAAATGCTGTAGAATCTGTACATCCAAGAACCGTTGCAATACATGATCCATTGTCTAAAGTAGCCGTTGGGTCATAATTTACAGCAGTTGAGTCTGTACATCCTGAACATGTAGCGTTAAAGTTAGGATCTCCTGGGTCACCAGGTAATACTAAAATTTCGCCCATTCCTAATGTAATTCCAGCTGTATCGTTAACGTATGATGGAATATTAGTCATGAAATTATATACATAAGCTAAATTACAATCACCACACGAGTCAACAACAGCAGGTCCATTAAGAACACCATTACAATCCGGAGTACCACAAGCACCAAATTGGCCACTGTTTGCACCACCTGAAGCTAATACGTTACCAGATTGATCTGTTACAGTCCATGAGTTCTCAGTTTGCCATGAACCAGTTGCGTTATAAATAACATCAATACATGTAGTTAAATCAACACATAATGTAACTGTTTCAGACGAGTTAGCAGTATATGGGAATGAGTATGTACCCGTTTGAGTATAATTCACACCATTTACTGTTACAGAGTTTCCGTTCCATCCATCTCCATAAGAGTCAGTTAAAGTTAAAATAACTTCATCTAATAGACAAGGATAAGTACATGAACCGTCATCTACAGTAGCTGTTGGATCATAGTTAGATGCTGTTGAATCTGTACATCCAGGAACAGGACATAAAGCTGAACCTGTACTAAATGTAAATGATCCTGCAGAACCAGAAAGTAAACCTCCAGTTGCAATAACAACACCATTATCAGAAACATCGAATGTATTACCATTCCATCCATCACCCCATGAATCAACCATATCAACTGTATAACAGTCATCAGCTAAACATGTATCTAACGAGAATGGAGCACCACCAGCTAAAATTACATTTCCATTACCATCAGATAATGTCCATGAAACTTCAGATTGGAAAGAACCTCCACCAACAGAAATGTTAGCGAATGTACCTGTACAATATGTACAAGAACCGTCATCTTGAGTTGCAGTTGGATCATAGTTTGTAGCTGTTGAATCTGTACAACCTAAAATAGGTCCACAGTTAACACCACCTACAGAGATATTAGTGTACGTTCCTGGAGTTCCTCCTACTACAGAGCCAAAGTTAAATGACACTTCAGAAGGGAATGAACCAGGAGTAACTGTGATATCATAACATCCTGTTACTAAACATAATGAATCTGTTTGAACAAAACCAGCTAATAAACCACCAGTTGCTACAGAAACACCACCAGTAGAGACATCGTATGTAGCACCATTCCATCCATCACCAAATGAATCGAACATAGTTAATGCTACTGAGTTGTCTAAACAAGGATAAGTACATGAACCATCATCAGATGTTGCAGATGGATTGTAGTTAGTAGCATTTGGATCAGTACATCCAAATACAGCAAAATTATCAACTTTTACATCATCTAATAAAATATCATTGATATAGTCATTAGATGCTCCTCCACTTTCTCCTCTAAATCTGATTTCAGCAATTCCACTATTTAAGTAGTTAGTAAGATCATATGAATAAGTATTCCACCCTGAAGCATTCAATTGAAGTGAATCAATTGTATTCCAAGACGTACCATCATATGCCTCAACATGCATTATATTAGGAAGACCATTTAATGTAGATGCTCCTAAATCACTATAGTAGTCAAAGTATAATGTTGGAGTTGTTAACGTAGAAGCATCTACATTTTCAACCTCTAAAATTACACCTACATCAGTTCCTGAGAAGTCAATCCAAGCATAAGTACCAGGGATTCTACCATTTCCACCAGCAGTATATCCAGGAGTACCTGAAAATGCCCATGGCCCACCAGTAGTAGCAATAAATGCCCACTGTTGTGGAGTACAGAATCCTATAGGTAAAGCACCTGTAGAGAATTCTTGATGATATGGAGCTGGTGCAGCACAAGCTGGATACACACATGAACCATCATCAATATTAGCAGCTGGGTTGTAGTTAGTAGCTATAGAATCTGTACATCCATAAGTTGGAGCAACAATACATACATTGTCTACAGATCCCATATCACCTCCTGCACCAGCAGTAGTATAACCAATATTATACTTACATGAAGTTTCAAATGCCACATCTACCACAGTACCTACATAAGCAGATAAATCAATAGAATGTGACTCCCATGTACCTACAGCAGCATTTGGTTGTAAATATGCTTGACCAGACAAAGTATTAACTTGTACAGTATCAACCATAATTCTCATCCAAGAGTAGTTCGCACTAAATGAATACTCACCTCTATAATCGAAGTTTAATGCAACTTGTGAACCTGGAGCAACAGTAGTTAAATCAACACAATAACTTGCCTTAGCAAAGTGTGTAGATTTAGAAGGATCAAAAGCTAAAGCTCCAGTTGTAGGAGTAGCTCCATACCCAGCAAATGTAAGTCCTTGACCTACCCATGCATATGTACTGTTATTTCCATATCCAGATAAAACACCACCACCAGCATTAATACCACTAGTGAATGTCATGTTACCACCTCCTGATTCGAAGTCTTCACAAATTGCTTGTGAACCATCTACACAAGTAGCGTACGTACATGAACCATCATCAGTATTAGCAGTAGCATCATAGTTCGTAGCTAAAGGATCTGTACAACCGTACACAAAACATCCAAGAGCTGGAGAACTTAAAGAAGCTGTTCCTGCTGATCCTCCTGTTAATGTAGCAGAAACAGAAGTTCCTGAAACAGTTTCAGTAATAGAGAATGTATTACCATTCCATCCATCACCCCAAGAGTCAACCATTAATAAAGTGTAACATCCATCATCTAAACAAGTGTTTAAAGAAAATGGAGCTCCTCCATTAAGAACAGTATCTCCGTTTGCATTAGTTAAATACCAACTAACCTCTGACTGGAATGAACCACCATCACACTCTACAAGAACAGAATTGTTCCCAAAGCAGAAGTGACATGAACCATCATCAGTATTAGCAGTTGGATCATAGTTAGCAGCTGTTGAATCAGTACATCCATTCACAACTGGAATACATGAACCATCATCAAAGTTTGCTGTAGAATCATAATTAAATGCTAATGGATCAGTACATCCAGGAATTAAAGTAACTCCTACAGTAGCTGATGCACTAAATGAACAACCATTACAATCAGTACCTGTTACAGTATAAGTACCATAAGGAACTGCTGCAAGATCTTCAGTAGTATCACCATTAGACCATAAATATGTAGCTACAGACGCATTTGGATCACCATAGTGAACCATACCATTCCAGTTTCTTGGAGAGAAATTTAATCCTGTAGGATAAGTTCCTCCATGACCTTCTGTAACAGTAATATTTGCGTCAGATGCCCAAGCAGATACACCAGGAGTTCCTGTACCATTTGTATATTGTACAACTCCTCCATTTGAACTACCAACCCAGAAACCATAAGTTCCTCCAGCTGGAATAGTTACTCCTCCAGGAATTTGAATATATCCTGTAGTAGCTCCAGTAGTTAAAGTAACTCCCGTAGCAGTAGCAACTGATGTCCAAGCAGCACCTATAGCAGTATAATCTCCATAAGAGCAGAATACTTCAAGGTCTGTAGTAGTAGTAGTATTACCTGAACCAGGTCCTTGCGAGAATCCATCAATATATAATGGAGCACCCGAAGTATTAATTATATTAAATGCATTACCATTTTGACCATTTCCTCCAGCAACTGAAACAAGTAAATCAACATTAGTAACACAATTTGATCCAGCTAATGTTAAATCAACTGTACCAGTAGCACTTGTTGAATCAGCAGCATCAGTAGCAACTGCAGAAGCTGTAGTAGTACAATATAGACATGAACCGTCATCTATTGTAATACCTGAACCACCATAGTTGTAAGCTGTTGAATCTGAACATCCAATACAAGAATAATCACAACTTCCATCATCAAAGACAGCAGCTGGATTATAATTACAAGATGCTACATCAGTACAACCAGATACACAATTAGCAGACCCTAGAGTTAAACTTCCAGTAAATGGAGCTCCTCCAAAGGCTAATGTATCACCATTTTCATCAAGTATTTCCCAGCTAACTTCAGTAGGGAATGAACCACCTGATACATCAATAGTATAACATCCGTCAACAATACAATATTGTGATGACGCAGATAAACCAGAAGGTAATGTTGTAGCAACTATGTTAAGACTAGTAGTAACATCTTGAACAATAATCGCAGATCCATTCCATCCATCACCAAATGAATCATACATGTTTAATGTGATTAGATTATCTGTACAGTAAATACATGCTGTAGAATCATTAATAGTAGCTGTTGGATCATAGTTTGTAGCTGTCGAATCCATACATCCAGAAATACATACTGTATTTAATCCAAATGTACCTGAGTTTCCAGTTCCAACACAAGAGAATACACCTAATGTATCTCCGTTAGAATTAGTTACTGTAGATTGACCTCCACCATCACCAAATGCATCAGCCATAACAAATGTATAGCAATCATTATAAGCACAAGCAGAAGAAACATAAGTAGCAGTTCCATTTACATATGGAGTTGATTGTAAAACAGTGTCACCAGAAAAACTGATTACCCACCATTCACTCTCAGAAGCCCAAAAATCAGAAACAAATGTTACTGTGATTTCGTCGTCATATCCATAGTATGCACATGTGTAAGTACAAGAACCATCATCTAAGTTAGCAGATGGATCATAGTTAGTTGCAACTGAATCAGTACAACCAGGGTACGTACAAGAACCATCATCTAAGTTAGCAGATGGATTATAATTAGAAGCTAATGTGTCTGTACAACCAGGTACTGACATAGCCATTACAAATCCATTCCAAGTAGTTGTACATCCATTACAATCAGTAATTGTACAAGATATTGGTCCCATCGCTAATGATGAAACATCTTGAGATGTAGCTCCATTTGACCAAGCGTAAGTATATGATGCAGTACCATAATTTACATTACCAGAGAAATCTCTAGCTCCAAGTGGTGGTCCAAATAAAGAACCCGAGAAAGGAACATAAGATCCAATTCCCGCACCATTTGTAATTGTAAGGTTCGCATCACTTCCTAATACTTGAGTATAAGCAGGAGCATTTCCAGAGGTATATTGCATACCATCAGAACATATAACATATATTCCTACAGTATCACCAGCACTCATTGGGATAGCTACTGGAACATTCATTAATCCAGGAACATTTGACATATTTTGAACTGAAGCAGCATTAGTCCATGCTGAAGCATTTAATTCAAATCCTTCACATGTACCATTTCTATAAAATACATCTACAGTTCCAATACCAGCTTGAACAAATAAATCAAGTGATGATATACCTAAATCATTTGAAGCAATTACATTAAATACATTACCACCAAAACTATTATTTGGTGTTGTTCCAGAAACTGTATTTGATCCTGAGTAGCATGGAGAACCTCCAGCAATACTTAAATCAACAGCTCCATTACTATCTAATGGACTAGTAGTATTTAATATAACAGCAGAAGCTGTTAAAGCAGATGGCTCACCTACAGTTACAGTAGATGTAGAAGTACATCCATTTAATGAATCTGTAGTAGTGACAGTGTACGTACCAGCAGCTAAACCAGTAGCTGTAGCAGTAGTTTGACCATCAGACCATAAATATGTGTCTGCTGTTGCAACTCCAGAAGTAACTGTAACAGTTGCAGTACCATCAGTACCACCGTTACAAGTTGCATCAGTAGCAGTTGCAGATGAAGCATAATAAGTACATGGATATACGCTAAATACATTAATATTATCTAATATCACAGCATCCCATAAAGAAGCTTGATTAATTTGATCATATTTACATACAGCCTCAAAAGTTACATATACAGAAGATTGACCTGACCAAGCAGATAAATCATATGTATAAGTGTTTACTCCAGAAGGAGTAGCATTATAAGAGGTATTTCCATTTACATCAGCAACTGGTGTACCATCAATAGTAACTCTCATCCAAGTATAATTAGCGCTAAATCCATAAATCAACTCAGCATCAAAAGTTAAGTTAACAATTGAAGCGGCTGAAGACATGTCTAAACATACTGTAGCTGATGAAAGGTGATCTGTAAGAGCAAAAGCCGCAGCCTCAGTAGTAGGCGTTGGGAAATTTGCAAAAGTACCTCCAGTAAACATCAAAGAAACTGTATCTCCAATTGCATTAGCAGAATTTAATGAAACTGCTGCATCAACTCCAGACAATGTAGTCCACCCATTCCCAGAAAGGTTAGCTGATTCAAAATCTTCAGAAAAATCTAATGCATTACATTGTGGATATACACAAGATGTACTGTCATTTACATTACAAGTAGCACAGTAGTTTGTTGCTAGTGGATCTAAACATCCAGGGAATAAACAAGAACCATCGTCTATAGTAGCAGATGCATTGTAGTTACTAGCAAATGGATCTGTACACCCAGCGACAGGAGCTTCCATGAAACGTAATAAATCTACTGCCATATCAGAAGTAAATGATGTACCTGTAAGAGCTTGAACTCTAACAGAAACATTTCCTGAATATGCAGATAAATCAACTACAGCTTCAAACCAAGCATTTCCTTGATCACCTGAAAGTGTCCATTCATTTGTCCATGTAGCTCCACTATCGACAGATACATCAACATTTAATGTACCCATAGTAGCACCATACATATGGTAAGCAAATACGAATGAAGGACTTGTCCAACCGCTTAAGTCTATACACTCAGCTATAATAGAAGCCGTCGAGTTACTACCCCCTGATGATGTCTCTGTATACAGATAATTTACACCATCAAAAGCAGCACTAGGACCAGTACCACCAGAAGGAGTACCTAGAGCATCTATTGTCCAGTTAAGCGTATTAGCTGGATCTTGTACCCAAATTCCAAAATCAACTTCAAAACTTTCTGAAGAATCAGAAGCTATACAAGTTGTTGGATAGGTACACGAACCGTCATCAACAGCAGCTGTTGGATCATAATTAGTAGCTAGAGGATCAGTACATCCAAGTGCACATACAGCGTTGATTCCAATATAATCAACTTGGTATGAACCAGATAATAATCCTCCCGTACCATAAACTGTACCTGCGGAATCGACTATTCGGTAAGTTGCTCCATTCCAGCCATCACCAAAAGAGTCAAATTGCTCCATTAAATGACAACCATCAGTAACATTTACCCAAAAGTCAACCGGAAGGCCAGCTAGTGAATAGTAACCCGGATTAGTAGAAGCTACAATAGTTCCAGAAGCGTCACTTAATGACCAACTGATCTCTGCAGCCCACGAACCAGGAGTTACCTCGACATTTACCCAAGTAGCTGAAACAGTTGACACTGAAAGTGCAACAGCAGCTAAGAAAGCAAACATCATTTTACTAAATTTGTTTTTCATAATACGTGTTTTAGTTAATAAAAGGGTTAATTGTATATAAAAAAACCTCTATGCTGGGACACAGAGGTTTATCTATCGAATATTTATAGCAAGTTGCAGCACATGTAGATGTACCGTCGTAATTATCTTGCCATACCTGATAATTGTAGAAATTTACCATATAATTTCTTTAATTTTATTAAAAATCAGACTTCAAATATAACATAAAAATTGATTCTTTTTAAGCTTTTTTCTAAAAAAAAATGAGTTATTAACAATTTTATTTTGAAAAGTTATTTAAAGAATTTTGTTTTGTTTGTTACATTAACGATTATTAATAAATTTAGTTACAAAAACAATATTTTTTTTTCTAGAGTATTTTACCATAATTTATACTCTAGAATACATTATATATTTTTATTTATTTAGGCAATTTATTATATTTGCTAAATTGGTCTAGAAAACTATATTACTATGATAAGAAAAATATTACTCACTATATTATTAAATACCTTTATTGCAAACACTTATAGTCAAAGTCCAAGCAATTTAAATGTTACAAATATTAACTCAAATTCCGCTACTATCAGCTGGAACTCAAATGGATGCACATCTACTTATACTATTAGATATAGAGTAAGTGGAACCGCTTGGAATAACCTTCCAAATATTAATGGAGTAAGCAGTAATTCATATACACTTACAAATTTAAATCCTAATACAACATATAATTGGAGAGTTAAATGTGGTGGATCATGGACTAATGGACCTACATTTACTACTAGTTGTAATAATTTACAATCTAGTTATTCTATCATAAACGCCTCATGTAACAATACTCTTGATGGAAGTATCAACTTAACAATAAATAATGGCGCCCCTCCATACAATTTCACGTGGAGTAATGGTTCAAACTCTCAAAATCTTATTGATGTAGGTCCAGGAATTTATAATGTTCTATTCACTGATAATAACGGATGTACTGGAAGTGATACAATTAACATTGGATATAATGGAGGTGTTTCAGTATCACAAACATTCGGAACTTTTAATCCAAATCCATTATTAAACTACAACCAATGGTCTTACGACACTCTAAGCATAACAAATACTGGATGTGACGTTAGGTTAAGACCCGACTTTGAAATATCTAGTAATTCAGGACCAATACAGCAGGGTGATATAAAAATACAATGGATAAACCCAATATCTGGTAATTGGACTTTAATCAACTATGATATCAATTCAAATGGAAATGCTGTAGGATTCTTTAATGGACTAGCTGCCTTAGATTCTACAGGTACAAATGTCCTTGTAGGGCAAATCCAAGAAATTATTGTTAAAGTAAAATTTTTAAATCAAGCTTCATACGGCACATATACGGCTACAATGAGTACAAACCAAGTTGACAACATTGGAAACATATTAAGCACCTTAGGAATTTCAACATCTTCACTAACATTAGTAAACTGTTCAAATTTTCAAATTGATAGTATTAGTACTATATCAACTGTATGTGGCTCAAATACTGGATCAGCAATCGCACATATTTCTGGAGGATTACAACCCTATTCGTATCATTGGAGTAACGGATCTACAAACACTGACTCTATTATAGACTTATATCAAGGAAATTATTATTTATTAGCAAATGATTTAAATGGATGTGAAGATTCTATAAATTTCAATATAAATTCAGATGGTAATAGTGACCTAAACCTGACTATTAATTCAAATAATATTTTATGCAATGGTGATAGTACTGGATCAGCAGAAGCTATAGTTAGCTCTAATTCAAACGGGGGAACTCCAAATGGTACTATTTCCCTTTTAAATTATTGTAGTTCATCTCCAACTATGAATAGTGGTACATCAATTGCAGAAGTAATACTAAACGGTGATAATAGTAACATCAATAATAATACTTCTGGAATATGCGACCAATATGAAGATTACACAAATATGTATGCAGATCTAACTCAAGGACAAAGTTACACAATAAATGTTTCTTTGGGAGATTGTCAGAATGTCGGATATCAAGGAGGAGCAAAAGTATTTATTGATTGGAATATTGATGGTGATTTAGATGATCCAGGTGAAGAAATAGGAGTTATTAGCTATGGAATATCTTCTACTGGAACTATACCAATAACAGTTCCAAATGGCATCACAAATGGTCCAACACTAATGAGAATTGTATGCGAATGGGATATGGGTGCAAATACCGTACCAAATGGACTTTCTGCATGTAACACATCTTCTTGGTTTGGATCAACAGAAGATTACACAATCTTAATTACTTCAAGTACACCACCTGTTTCATTTTTATGGGATAATGGAGACACTACAAGTTATATAAACAACTTACAATCAGGTACTTATTACTGTACAATTACAGATACTAATAATTGTAATTCTACTGACAGTATATACATTTCTGAACCAAATAATATTTCATCAATACCGTTAATTACAGATGTAGATTGCAACGGAGATACTACTGGTTCTGTAACATTAACAATCTCAGGTGGAACTCCTAATTATACTGAAAACTGGGGAGGATATAATCCAAATGCATTAGCTGCTGGAACATATATTTATACTATCACTGATACCAATGGATGTATATTCAATGATTCAATAACAATTATAGAACCTTCATCTATTATTTCTAATATTATTGCTAATAACCTTACTTGTTTTCAAGATAGTAGTGGATCTATTAATTTATCATTATCTGGAGGAACTCCTTCATACTCATTTTTATGGAATAATGGAGATACCAACCAAAATCTTGTAGGGTTATCTGCGGGATTTTATTCTGTAAACATCAGTGATAATAATGGATGTAATTCTATTGACACTATTTCTATAAACCAACCAAATAATATTTCAACAATACCATTAATTACAGATGTAGCTTGTAACGGAGACACTACTGGTTCTGTAACATTAACAATCTCAGGT
>MDTG01309851.1_pt1 | contig 10825 bp, 9 predicted proteins | sample 811421 | NCBI WGS metagenome assembly MDTG01 (sample SAMN05326645, study PRJNA326480) | marine metagenome | isolation source: seawater | place: Pacific Ocean: South East | collected 2011 | reverse complement strand
TTTATATAAATAATTAACTATATGTTTAAAATAATTAAAAATTTTAATTGGATTATTTTATCCTCTTTTACCTGTATTTTTCTCGGAATTTTAACATTTCTTACTTTCATTAATGAAGGGTTTGTCCCACTTTCTGAAAAAAATTTACTTTTATTGCTTTCATTAGACATAATATTACTTCTAATCTTTTTTTATTTAATTTTCAGAAATTTTTTAAGATTTTACACGGCTGGAAAAAAGAACAAGTCAGGCTCTCAAACAAATTTAAAATATGTATCTCTTTTTTCAATATTTACTCTAATCCCATCTTTGCTGGTAGCCATATTTTCACTCTTTATATTTAATTTTGGTTTACAGAAATATTTTGATGATCAAATTACGCAAGCTGTTAATAATTCAAATGATGTTGCAATTAATTATCTTGAGGAAAGCAAAAAAAATGTAAAGTCAGATGTTATCTTGATGAGCGTTGGGCTTAATAGAGCTTCTAATTTCTACTATTCTAACCCTAAGCAATTCTTAAGAGTCGTAAGTGCGGAAAAAATACTTAGGAAAATTGATGACATTTATTTAATTGATAGCGCAGGAAATGTCTTGTTGTCTGAAACCGGAGTATCTTCTGAAGATTTTTCATTACCAGGTGAAGAAACCTTCGACGAAGCTTTAACTGGAGCTCCAGTAATTATTCCAGGAAATCTTGAAAACAAAACTTCGGCCATGATTAAATTAAATTCTTTTATTGATACATATTTATATATTTCAAGAAATATTGACCCCAACATATTGAGTTATCTTAATGATACGGAAAAAGCTGTTAGTTTTTATTATTCAGTAGAAAACAATCAAACTGGAATAAAAATTACTTTTGCTATTATTTATATAATAGTCGTTACTTTATTACTTTTTTTATCCACATCAGTAGCTATAACTTTTGCCAGAAGATTAACTAAACCTATAATTAATTTAATTAATGCATCAGAAAATATAAGCAAGGGCGAATTAGATGCGAAGGTTCCAAACATAGAGGCCGATGAAGAGTTTAAAAAATTAAATGAAAATTTTAATAACATGATAAATAGATTAAAAAAACAACAAGATAAACTTTTAGTTACTGAAAGATATGAGGCATGGGAAGTAGTAGCTAGAAAACTTGCACATGAAATTAAGAATCCGTTAACACCTATTCAATTATCAGTAGATAGATTAAAAGAAAAATATTCTACAAAAATAGGTAGTGATAAATCTCAATTTGAAGATTATTTAAAAACTATCAATCGGCAAATACAAGATATAGAAAAACTAGTTAATGAATTTTCAAATTTTGCAAGAATGCCTAGACCTGTGGTTAAAAAAATTAATATTAGTGATGTAATATATAGATCAGTTAGTTTCTTAAAAATTTCTTTAAAAAGCAAAATTACTTTCAATAAAAACGAGAAACTTTATTATATTATGGGAGACGAAGATCAGCTTTATAGAGTTTTTGTTAATATTATTAAAAATGCCGATGAGTCGATTATTGAAATTTTAAATAAAAAGCCTAAATATGAGGGTAAAATTGACATAGATATTCTTAGCAATAATGATTATATAGTCATTGTAATAAAGGATAATGGTGAAGGAATTTCAGATACCAAAAAAGTGATGACACCTTATTTTACTACTAAGAAAAATGGAACAGGTCTAGGTCTCCCAATTGTAAACAAAATTATAAATGAACACTCTGGAGAATTAGTTATAAAAAAAGATAAAGGAACAATTATAGAAATATGGTTACCAAGTATATAATTTATGGATAAAGAAATTCTAGTTATAGACGACAACCCTGACATAAGATATTTAATTTGCAATATTCTTAAAGAAAAAAATTTTAATGTCAGATCAGCCGCCAACTTTGATCAGGCAATCTTAGAAATAAATAAAAAACTACCAGATTTAGCGATTATTGATATCAAACTCGACAGAGCTGATAAAGACGGAATAGATATTTTAAAATTACTCATGAAAAAAAACAGCGCCATTCCAGTAATCATGATATCTGGTCATGCTACCGTTCAAATAGCATTAGAATCAATAAGGTTGGGAGCATATGAATTCATTGAAAAAGGTGCCTCGTTTTCTACAGATAAATTGTTAAATTATGTAAATAGGGCTTTAGAAACAGCAAATTTAAAAGAGGAAAAAGATATTATAGAAAATAAGTTGTTCCACTCATTTGAGCTTATCGGAAAAAGTCCGTCCATAATTAAAGTAAAAAAAATTATTGAAAAACTTTCGAATTCAGAAAGTAGAGTTTTAATATCAGGACCCACAGGTTCAGGTAAAGAATTGGTAGCAAGGAAAATACATAAATTTTCATCAAGAAGTAAAATGCCTTTTGTAGTAATCAACGCTGCTTCATTAAAAGAAGCTACATACGAAAAGGAGTTGTTTGGTCAAGAATTTGGAGACGGTACAATGTCTTTTGGCGCTTTGGATAGAGCTAACAGAGGTACTTTATTAATAGATGAAGTTACAGAAATTCCCATTGAAACTCAAGCAAATGTTCTAAGAATTTTAATAGACCAAAAGTTTAAAAGACTTAATGGTAAAAAATATGTTAATGTCAATATTAGAATAATTTCTTCCTCTTCCAAAAATCTATTAGAAGAAGTTGAGACAGGTAAGTTTAGAGAAGATTTGTTTCATAGATTAAACGTTGTTCCAATCGAACTGAGTCCATTATCATCAAGAACAGAAGATATTCCAGACTTGATTAATTATTTCAAAAAAAAAGTTTCAGAACTAAACGGTGTACAAGAAATTGAGATTGATACTAATAATGATCAATTATACACTTATAATTGGCCTGGGAATGTAAGAGAGCTCAGAAATTTAATTGAGAGAATTACAATAGTTTCAGCAAATGAAAGTAAAGAGAATATTGAAAAGTCAATAAATGATATATTAAATAATAAAAAACCAAATGATAATAATTCAATTTTTAAAGATACATTTACCTCACCTTTAAAAGAGGCAAGAGAACAATTTGAAAAAGAGTACCTAACAATACAACTGAAAAAAAATCACGGAAATATTTCTAAAACAGCTGATTTTATTGGCATGGAACGATCAGCGCTTCATAGAAAATTAAAGCAATTAGGTATAAAAGGTATTAATTAAAATGAATATAATTATATGTGGTGCCGGTAAAGTCGGCTTTTCAATAAGTAAACAGTTATCTTCTCAGGGACATTCTGTTACTGTGATAGATCAATCATCAGAAGATATTAAGAAAATTAACGACACTCAAGACGCCAAAGGTATAGTTGGCAGAGCAACTTTGCCATCAGTTTTAGAAAATGCAGGAGCAGAAAATACAGATATGATTATTGCTGTTACTAGAAACGACGAGACAAATATGGTTGTTTGTCAATTAGCAAGTTCTTTATTTAACATCCAAAAAAAAATTGCAAGAATTAGAACAAAAGATTTTTTAGAGGGTAAATGGAATAAATTATATAATAAATCAAACATACCTATCGATGTTATAATTTCACCTGAAAAAGAGGTCGCCAAATCTTTGTTTAGAAGATTAGAAGCGCCAGGAGCTTTAGACAATGTGCCTTTCGCTGGCAATAAAGTAAAAATGCTAGAAATTGCAATTGAAAAAAAATGTCCAATTATTAATATGCCACTAAAAAAATTAACAGAAAAATATCCAAACTTCAAAGCTAATATTGTTGGGTTAGTTAGAAAAGAAAAATTTCAATTTTTAAAAAAAGACGATAAAATTATGGAAGGAGACAATGTCTATGTTGTAGTAAGTAGCGAGCAATTAAATGAAATACTAAAAGCTTTCGGTCACGAAGAAAAAACCTCAAAAAAAATATTAATTATTGGTGGCGGTAATATCGGTTTTCACCTTGCTAAAATGGTAGAAGAAAATTTTGAAGGAGCAAGAATAAAGATAATAGAAAAAAATAAAGCTAGAGCAGAGGAAATAGCTGCTGAACTGACCTCTTCAATTGTTATAAATGGAGACGCGCTAGATGAAGAAATTCTTAAAGAAGCTAATTTAGAAGATTCAGAAACAGTTCTTGCACTTACAAATGATGATGAAAACAATATAATGGCATGTGTCTTAGCAGAAAAAACTGGACAAACAAAAAGAACTATAGCCATCGTTAATAAATCAAATTACAGTTTATTACAAAGTTCTTTAAATATTGATGATTTAGTTGACCCAAGAATGACAACAGTTTCTAGAATAATGGAACATGTTCATAGAGGGACTATTGCAACCGTATATTCACTTTTAGATGGAGAATATGAATTCGTAGAAGCTAAAGTATTAGAAAAATCAGAACTTTTGAATAAAAAAATAAAAGACAGCGACCTTCCGGAAAATATTAGAATAGGAGCAATTGTAAGGGGCAAACAAGTTATAATTCCTGGTGGTGATTTTGTTTTTGAGAAAGATGATCTTGTTGTGCTTTTATCAAGTAGAGAGCAACTGAAAGAAATAGAGAATATTTTTAGTATTATTTAATCTTTCTTTCCCAATCAATTGCAGTTTTAATTATATATTCAATATTGTCAAACCTTGGCTTCCAAGAGAAAAAATTATTAAATTTTTCTGAATTAGCAACAATTATTTTACTATCTCCATCTCGTCTAGGACCTATATCAAATTTAATTTTTTTATTTAATACTTTATTAAAATTTTCAACCACTTCTTTCACTGAATAACCTTTACCGTAACCGCAATTAAAAATTTCAGAATTACCATTATTTATTAAGTGTTTTGCAGTAATCAAATGAATATCAGCTAAATCTGAAACATGTATATAATCACGCACTGGCGTTCCATCAAAAGTGTCATAGTCATTTCCATTTATAATTAATTTGTCTCTTTTACCCACAGCAACCTCACAGGCTTTTTTTATTAAATGAGTAGAAAATTTTGAAATTAGTCCGGTTCGAAGATTTTTATCTGCTCCGGCTACATTAAAGTATCTTAAGATTACATATTTAATATTTAATTCTTTAGATTTTTCAATTATGAAATTTTCAAGTTTGAGTTTAGAAACAGCATAGGGATTTAATGGGTTAAGCATATCTTCCTCTAAAACCTTTTCATTCTTTGGATTTCCATACACAGAGGCAGTCGAAGAAAATATAATTTTTTTAATATCTTTTTTAAAACAAATGTTTAAAAATTTTTTTGCTTTTTCGAAATTATATTCATTGTATTTTTTTGGTTCTTTTACGGACTCATCAACTCTTATTAAACCTGCAAAATGCATAACTAAACTAAATTTTTGATTTATTAATATATCATTTATTTTTTTTTCATCCGATATATCAGCGACGACTAATTTTGCTTTTTTTGGAACTAAATTTTTATTTCCTGTAACCAAACTATCTACAACTGTTACCTCATATCCTTTATCTAAAAGTAAATTGCATACATGGCTACCGATATATCCAGCTCCTCCGGTAAGTAATATTTTCATTTAATTTTTTTTTTTATTTGATCAAATTTTTTTAAAGCAGCTGATATAGTCATATCCATATCATAATAAGCATAGTCGGCTAATCTTCCGCCAAATATAAAATTCTTTATCTTTTCAGCTTCAATTTTATATTTTCTATGTTTAGTTCTATTTTTTTCGTTATTAATTGGGTAATATGGCTCGTTATCATTTTTAATAGAAAATTCTTTAATGATTAGGGTTTGATTTGAATGAAAGGGTTGTCTTTCGGGATGCAAATGTTTTGGTTCATGAATTCTTGTAAATTTATTTTTTAAATCTGGATAATTAATAACCGAAGTGCCTTGGAAATCTTTAATATTTTTTACCTCTTTCTTAAAAGATAATGATCTCCATTCTAATTTACCAAATTTATAATTTAATAACGAGTCAAGGGGTCCCGTATATATTGTTAAATACTTTGGTTTGATTTTATAATCTAAATTATATTTTTCTTTAAATTTGATCTTAATTTTTTTACTTTTTGTTAAATTTAAAAATATATCCTTGTAGCCATTTTTGGGTATACCTTGATATTGAGTTTGTTGGTAATAATCCTCATTATAACTGTAACGAATTGGCAACCTATTAAAAATACTTTCAGGTAAAAATCTTGGAGACTTACCCCACTGTTTTTGAGTATATCCCTTAATAAATGCATTATAAAGATCCTTTCCTATTTGTGAAATCGCTTTATCTTCAAAATTTTTAAATTTATAATTTTTAAATTTTTTGGTTTTTTTATTTAAAAACTTTTCCGCTTCACTAGGCGTGAAATTTTTTTTAAAAAAAGAATTAATAGTCTCAAGGTTTATTGGCATTTGATAGATCTTGTTTTTGTGATTTGTTAAAACTTGATGTCTATAATTGTTAAATTCTGTAAATTTATTTATATAGTCCCAAACTTTTTGATTTGAGGTGTGAAATATATGAGTGCCGTATTTATGATATTCAATTTTAGTTTTTTTATCAATCTCGCTATAAGAGTTTCCCCCAATATGATTCCTTCTTTCTATTATTAAAACTTTTTTATTTAAAACGTTGGCAAACCTTTCAGCTAAAACCGCGCCATAAAAACCTGATCCAATAATTAATATATCTGGCCTGAATTTACTCATTATTAACTTTTTTTATCACAGATAAAATTATACCACCTCTAGTTATTTGATGAATATTCTCTGAGCTAAATTCATCGTAACAATTTGTAATTTTATTATTGATATCAGAAAAGACAGTTCTATTGGTCATTATTATATATTTTGCATTTTCTTTACTTGTATATTCAGATCTTTTATATTTTTCTTTCATATAAATCTTTGTTAACTCAGAACTTACACCACACGAATGAAAATTTATCTTACCATCCCCTAAATTTGAACTCAATATTAGTTCTTTCAAACTCGTAGACCAATAGTCATTCTCAAATTTTGTGTATCTACTTTCTTTATTACCAGAAAAAATATTAAGATACGTATAATGATAGGGAGTAATAACTGAAAAATTAAATAAATGAAACAACATAAGAGTAATTAAAAAAGCTCTAATTAAATTAAAATAATAGTTATTATTTGAAAAAATTATATATGTTGTCAAAGAGGGTATAATTACAAGATATGGAGCGCTCCATAAAAAAAGCCTAAGCCCATCATAAATCGAATAAGGAATTAAAATCAATATGAGGGTAGGGTACGCCAATAATAAAATAATTAAAATTATTACAATGTTTGAATTATTGAATATTTTTTTTAAATACTCTTTTGTAAAAAAGAAAATTGGAATGGTGATGACATATAAAAATATAATAAATTCAGGTAACTTGTACAAATAATTTATTAATAAATAATTTATTGGTAAGTCATTAGAATTGTAATAAGTCCCATTTAATAAATTAAATGGCCAGCCAATCTTCATAGAAAATGATTTTATTAAAATTTCAATTGGTTTTTCAAAAATGTTTGAATGAGTATCAACCCAAAAAGTAATTAGAATAATATAAAATAAAATTATAAAAAAAAGCAAATCTAAAAAAATAATTTTTAATTTTTCTCTTCTATAGAAAACAATTAACGTTAAAAATATTATGACAATCGGAATAAGTGAACCAAGAAACAATAATTGAATACCAGTTCCTAAAGCAGCTAAAAGTGACAATTTTAATATAATAATTAATCTCTCTCTTAAGATAAAATCATTAAACGTGTATTTGTAGATGTAGTAAATAATCCAAACATGAGCAAATGCCAGAATGATATCTTTATTATTTATGGCTATGTGTCCGAAAAAAAACGGAGTTAAAAAAAGAAATAAGGCAGAAATTTTAGCCACTTCTCTATTAAATAAAATCTTATTGATTTTATATAAACCAACAATTGTCAACAAACCAAAAAAGGTGTTTATAATATGAAAGATTTCTATTTCAAACCGGTTAGGAAATATTTGATTTATCAAACTTGCAGTTGACCAGTATAAAGTAGAAAAGCGATCCTTCATAAAAAAAGGCTCGTTAATTTGACCAAATGATAGTAAATATTTAAGATTAATTTCCCCAATTTTATGGTAATACCCCTCATCCCAAGACATACCTATTTTGTAAGAACAATAAAAAGAATATAAAACAAGAAGAATTTTAATATTATTTTCTTGTTTTGATAAAAGTGTTAAATATTTTTTCAAATTAATTTTTATTTTAATTCTGATGAAATTTTATCTATAAATTTTTTTATTAAAATAGCATCATCGTTAGACAAAATACGATCTTTCTCTAAACCACTTTTTATTTCGGTTCTAATTTTATCTTTCATAATATCGGCGGTGCCTTTATCAAGATTGGATAATTTATTTAAAATATCAAGTTTGTCTGCAAGAAATATATTATAAAAAACATTGATTATTACAATAATTGCAAAAGTAATAGAGATTAATTTAATAAAAAAAATTTTTAAATTGCTTTCTGACTTCATCATAAATACATTATTACTTATAAACTTTTAACCATCTATGGTCAAACTACCAACAATAGATATAATAATTCCTAACTATAATAAAGGCAAATATCTAAACCAGTGCTTGAGATCAATAATAACTCAAACTTATAAAAATTGGAAAATTTACTTAATAGATGACAACTCGATAGATAATTCAAAAGAGATATTATCTAAATATAAAAATATAAATAATATAAAAATAATTTATTTAAATACAAATAGAGGTCCTGCTTTCTGTAGAAATTTAGGAATTAAAAATTCAAATTCAGAACTTATTGCATTTATGGACGCCGATGACTTCTGGCCAGATGAAAAACTTGAAATACAAATCATGCATATGCAGAAAAAAAACTATAGTTTTTCCTACACAGATTTTTATTTTTTCTTTAAAGATAATTTGGAAAATAAAAAAAAAACAATTTTACCTTTGAATTATAATTATGAAAGTTTTTTAAAACACTCATCTATGAGCACATCTTCAATAATAGTTAAAAGAGAAATAATAAATAATATTATTTTTGAAAATGTTGATCACGAAGACTATTTATTTAAATGTGATATATTAAGAGGAGGAGAGCAAGCTTTTAAAGCCGAGGATACTTTTGTTTACTACAGAATTAATCAAAATAACAGATCTTCTAATAAAATTAAAAATATCTTAAGCTTATGGACCATAAATAAAGAAAAAAATAATCTCAATTTTTTTTCTAATCTTAAGTCTCTATTTTTTATAAGTCTTAATTCTTTAAAGAAATATGGCTGGAAATAAAAAAATTTTAATCCAAAAAAAAACAAAAGTTTATGTACTTGCACCTGCCAATGCATTTACGGGGGGTCCAGAATTACTTCATCAAATAGCTTTTAATATTAAAAAGATATTTAAGGTTAAAACAACCATGATGTATTTGCCCACATTAAGTGATCACCCAGTTCATAAAAATTTTAAAAAATATAACTTAGAATACACAAACTATGTTGAAGATAATGAAAAAAATATACTTATAATTCCTGAACATTTTATGTTTTTAAAATATGCTTTAAGATACAAAAAAGTTACAAAAATATTGTGGTGGTTAAGCATTGATAATTATTTTGGATATAAATTTCACTATAGTCACAATAAATTTGTAAGATCGCTTTTCAAAATACCTTATAACATAACTAACACCTTTAACAAACTCACGAGTTATTATTTCGGTATGTTGACTTACCATGATTATATTAAATATATCTACAAATTTTTTAATATTAAAAATTTTGATGAGTTGAAACAAATTGATCTTCATTTAGCCCAATCTAAATACGCCTTTGATTATCTAAAGAAAAATTTTAATAATTTGAAATTTCTTTCAGATTACCAGAGGCAAGATATATTAAGTAATTTTAGAAAAAATAAAATTTTAAAAAAAAATATTATTTGTTATTCAAATAAAAGTAATGATTTTATTAATAAGATACAAAAAAAAATTAATTTTAAGATGATCAAACTTTCTGGATTTAATAACAAACAATTAATAAATGTTTATAAGAAAACTAAAATTTACTTAGATTTTGGTTATCATCCCGGGAAAGATAGAATGCCAAGGGAGGCAGCGTTATTCAATAATTGTATTATAACGAATAAAAGAGGAAGTGCTAGAAACAAAATAGATATCCCAATAAGTAACAACTTTAAATTTGAGGAAAAAAATTCAAATTTAAATTTTATTATTGATACAATTTTGAATATTTTAAAAAATTATAGAAATGAATTAAAAAAATTTAAATCATATAAAAAAATCATTCTAAAGGAAGAAGATAAGTTTTTTAAAGATTTAAGAAAAATTTTTATTAAAAAATAAAATTTGGTGCCCTCACACGGACTCGAACCGCGAACCTATTGATTACAAATCAATTGCTCTACCAATTGAGCTATGAGGGCTTAATGAAAGAACTAATTATACTAAAAAACTATTACAATCAATTTTTTTTATTATCAATCGTTCTATTAATATGGTGACAAACTATCGAAACAGAATTGGCTATATTTAAACTTTCCATTTGATCACTTATTTTTATTTTATATATAAAATCTGAGTTTTTTTTCGTATTTTTATTGAGGCCAGATCCTTCAGATCCAAATAATAAAATATTTTTACCATTCCATTTATTTTCAGTAAAATCTTTTTCTGCAGAGGCATCAAAAGCACTAACCCAAAAACCTTTTGATTTTAAAAATCTAAGTGCGGTATTAATATTTGAAACTTTAAATATATTTATGTGCTCCATACCTCCACTTGCACTTTTAAATAATAATTTACTTTTAAAAGGAAATGACCTTTCTTT
>MDTG01131319.1_pt1 | contig 10825 bp, 9 predicted proteins | sample 811421 | NCBI WGS metagenome assembly MDTG01 (sample SAMN05326645, study PRJNA326480) | marine metagenome | isolation source: seawater | place: Pacific Ocean: South East | collected 2011 | reverse complement strand
CAGGGAGCAACTCAGGATACGCTAGTTGCTGAGTATAATGACTTAGAGGGGGTGACTAAGATATTCACTGAACACGGTAATGATATGGCGGCGGTCATTATCGAGCCTGTTGCGGGTAACTCAGGATGTATTCCTGGCCAAGTAGACTTTTTAAAGGGACTGCGAGCGCTATGCGATCACTATGGAGTATTACTCATTTTTGATGAGGTCATGACGGGATTTCGTCTCGCACGAGGTGGTGCTGCAGAACTCTATGGGATTCGACCTGATTTAGTGACGTATGGCAAGGTGATTGGCGGCGGACTACCCGTAGGAGCCTTTGGTGGGCGAATGGATATCATGCAGCACCTTGCACCAGCTGGGCCAGTATATCAAGCGGGAACCCTCAGTGGTAATCCAATAGCAGTAGCCTCTGGCCTAGCCACCCTGAAACATTTGGATTCGAATCCTTCGATTTATTCCTCTTTGGAGCACAATACATCAGCACTTGCAGATGCCTTGCGTGCTGTGCTCGATGAACGTGTAGATGGTCCGTACGCAATTAATCAGATGGGCTCGATGATGAGTATTCATTTTGGAGTTGATGAAGTAAAGAATGCTTCAGATGCTTCGGCCGCAGATTTAGACAAGTTTAATCAGTTGTTTCATTTTATGTTGGCTCGCGGAGTCTATCTACCACCATCCGCCTTTGAGAGTTACTTTTTATGCCAAGACTTTGGCAATACAGAGATAGAACACATCGTTAAGCAGATGAAGGAATTTCTTCAGGGTGCTTAAAAGATGCATTTAGACTCTTAAAAACTCATTTATGGAAAGCAAACATGTGCTCGTTTCAAAAGTCGTTACCTCCTTGTTGTTATGTGTAGGTATTGTATGGGGTTCCTACTATTTGGGGAAAGGTGTAGAGAATAAAGGTAGGGCCGAAGGTTCCATTGCTGTCAAGGGATTAGGAAGTCAGGATTTTACAGCTGACCTTATTGCGTTAGAAGGGTATTTTTCTGTAGAAAACGATGATTTACAGTTGGGCTTTGCCGAATCGAGCCGTCAAAAAGACGAGTTGGAGGCCTTTCTAGTCGACTTAGGCGTCCCTGCATCAGCGATTACATTTCAGGCCACAACCTATTCAGAACTTCAACGGGACGCATACAACGATACTGGAAAGTGGCTTGGTTATGAGTCCTATTATAAGTTGACACAAGATTTTGAGATTCGATCGAATGATGTAGCTAGTGTTGAAAGGGCTTCTCGAAAAATTTCGGATGTTCTCGACAAGGGTATTCTTATTAATATGTATTCACCCCGATATTACTATACAAAATTGGCTGATTTGAAGCATGAAATGATCAAAAAAGCCACTGAGGATGCAAGACAGCGCGCTGAGATCATCGCTAAGGAATCTGGTGGCTCACTCGGTGAGTTGCGCGATGCTCGGATGGGGGTTTTTCAAATTACTGGGCAGTATTCCGATGAAGACTACTCTTGGGGAGGATCCTTTAACACGGCAGATAAAGAAAAGACAGCAACAATCACGATCAACCTTACCTACGAGTCGAATTAAAATTTCACGACACGTTGAATATTGATTGAAGTACCATTTATTTTTTGAATCAAAAGATAATTTCCGGGAGATAACTGGTCATAATCTTCCACTTTACTTCCTACCTTCTTTCCATCAATGCCGACCCAAATGGCTGGGGTGTTTTCTTGAATGAAAACACGTTGGTTGTCTATGATGATCTCTTTGCCCTGACGAGCACTGACTTCTGTTAAACTTGTTGATAGGGATAGCACAACATTCTGTTGCATGGTATCGCTACAGCCTTGACTATTGTATGTAATGAGCTGTACGGTGTACATTCCCGTATCGGGGAAGGTAAGGTCTAGGGTTTCATCGCTGAATACTTCACCACCAAAGCCTGGAATCCAAAAAAGAACATCGGCATAAAGGCTCGTACTTTGAAGAGTAACCTCTAGTTCATCAATCGAAACGGAAAAGTCCGTTATAGGGCAGAAGTCAATGGTAATCCACTGAGAAATTGTGTCATTGCAAAAGTCATTACTTGCAATAACTTGAACTAGATAATCTCCTTCATCTTGGTAGGTGTGAAATGGCCCCTGCGTGGAGTCAATACTTCCATCGCCATAAGACCAGGTCAATTGAGCAGCAAATTGTGTTTGATTCTGAATAAATAGGCTGCTATCTAAGGTTGTCGTGTTAAAGCCTGCTAGAGGACATAGGTTTGAAACAATTAGAGAGTCATATTGAATGGAGCAATAGTCATTGGTCAAGGTGAGATTGACTTCGTAGCTGCCTGTGTCTTGGTATTGGTGAGCGGGGTTGACGCATCTACAGCTATCATTATCCCCAAAATTCCATGCACTTTCAGAGACAGAGTCTTGAATGTTTGAAAAGAATAGAAACAGTCCATCATCACTGGTATAGGTTATTTCTCCTCCCTGGGGTAGGGGTCCGAGGGAAATACTGAGAACAGTCGAGTCGTAGGCAAGTAAGTCATTGCGGGCTGCCAAGATTATTTCTCCAGTAGAGGCAGTATCTGACCACCTTATTTGTATACTATTGGAATCTTGCGATAACAGGATTCCTTCCGATACCTCAACACAAAGTTCCGTTGAAAGATCGTAAGAGATAGGATATTCTACGGTATCTCCTTGGCATGCGGTTACAGCGCCTGCAATCTCTGGAGCAGCAGGCTTTAACATATCGTAGAGGAAAGGGGTAGTGTATTTAAAGATGGTATCATCCCATCGTGGTTGTAATAACTCTGGCTCGTGTCCAGCTCCCTGAAGTGGAATAAACTGATTATGTACTCCGAGATTTTCTAAGCGTTCGTGAATTACTGAACTTCCATAGACAGGGGGGAACAAAGGAATGCTGAAAGGATATTCTGTACCAAAGGGAACGACATTGTCATTCGTGCCATGAAAAGAAATTAAAGGAATACTGTCCCTAACTGTAGGTTCAATCCAATTTGTATCTCCCATGGCGCCCCATCGATTAATGATGGCCATTGGACGTATGTATTGATTGTTATAGGCAGTATTCCCCGAGCAATCCGCACATCCTAAGTCTTGGTTTTCTCCTGGTATTCCAAAGGTTTCAGCGGGCCGTTCATTTTCATCCATATAGGCATGGTGGAGGCCGATAAAAGAACCTGCGCTTGATCCCATAAGCACTATATGGTTCGTGTCGATGGCATATTGGTCACAATTTTCGGCGAGAAAGCGAAGGGCTGCTCGCATATCCTGTACTCCTCGATAGACCGCTCTTAGTGCACTTCCTCCGCTTGTTATGTTAAAGCCTAATCGATAATCAATGGTTGCTAGATTGTATCCTCTTGGTACGTAATAATCTCTAAGCCGGGGAAGGTCCGGTTGGTTTCTTGAGCCAATGATAAACCCTCCGCCAAAGGCAAAAACGATAGTGGGTCGGTGGGATAGCGTATCTCCTGTAGGAGTATACAGGTCCAAAAAAAGATTTTGGTTGATGGATAGACCGAGAATATCGTAAGGGTCGGCTGCTCCATACTGAATAGCAGCGTTTTGAGATACTCCATAGAGCGGATCAATGTATTGTTTTGGAAAACACTGGCTTTGAATTAGCCATGGCATCATACATACCATCGTAAAGATCATCCAAAACAAGTACTTTTTCACAAAATAAGGTTAGACATTAAATCGGAAATGCATAACATCACCATCTTGCACTACATATTCTTTCCCCTCAATTCGGAACCGCCCTGCTTCTTTTACTGCGGCCTCCGAGCCATGTTTTTCGTAATCCGCAAAGGATATGACTTCTGCGCGAATAAATCCTTTTTCAAAGTCTGTATGAATTATTCCTGCAGCTTGCGGTGCCTTTGTCCCGCGTCGGATAGTCCAGGCACGAACTTCTTTTTCCCCTGCGGTAAAATAGGTTTCAAGTTTTAACAATTGGTAGGCACCATGAATGAGACGATCCATTCCAGATTCCTTAAGCCCAAGGTCTTCTAAAAATTCCTGCTGATCCTCTTTATCCATTTGCACAATGTCCGATTCTATTTTTGCAGAGATTACAAGTAACTCGGCTCCTTCTGCGGAGGCAATTGGTCGAATGCTATCGACAAACGCATTGCCCTGAGCGGCTGATCCTTCATCAACATTGCAGGCATACAGGACGGGTTTGGCGGTAAGTAAGCTCATTTCAGCTACATACTTAGCAAAATCATCAGCATCCATGGAAAACTCACGAAGGTTCTTGCCCTCCTCGAGATGCGCCTTGAGGCCTTCCATGATTTCTACACCGCGCATTTCCTCTTTATTATTGCCTTTGGCGGCTCGACGATGCTTATCAAGTCTTTTCTCTACCGATTCCAAATCCTTTAACTGCAATTCTGTATCGATGATTTCTTTATCACGAATCGGATCGATAGACCCATCTACGTGTACAACATTATCATCTTCAAAACATCGTAATACATGCACGATAGCATCAACGCTTCGGATGTTAGCTAGAAATTGATTGCCTAGTCCTTCGCCTTTACTAGCTCCTTTAACCAGTCCAGCAATATCCACAAGCTCTACAGTTGTTGGGATCACTTTCTGTGGGCTTACTAATTCTTCTAATTTGTCCAGTCGCTTGTCTGGCACGGTGATAGTCCCTTGGTTTGGTTCAATGGTACAAAATGGATAATTCGCCGCTTGAGCGTTGATACTTTCTGTTAATGTGTTGAATAAGGTTGATTTTCCAACATTCGGTAGTCCTACAATACCTACTTGTAATGCCATTTTAGTCTAGGTTTATATCTTGAATTCCTTGTCCAGCGGCTACGAGTTCCGCCAAATCAAAAACATGCATTTCCCCCTCAAGGTTTTGCTTGCTTACCCCATCGCGAAGCATAGTAATGCAAAAAGGACAATTTGCAGCTACAATATCGGCTTTAGTATCAGCCATTTCCCGACTTCTACGGGTATTGATGCGCTCCTTGCCAGGTTCATCTTCCTTCCACATTTGTGCACCCCCCGCTCCACAACATAGCCCTTTGGACTTACAACTTTTCATTTCAACAAGTTCTGTATCAAGTTGAGCCAATACTTCTCGTGGCGCTTCATAGATACCATTGGCTCGTCCTAAATAGCAAGAATCATGATAGGTAATTCTTCGCCCTTTAAATACATCGGCATCAGTAAGCTTAACTCGTCCTTCATTGATAAGATTTTGTAAAAAGGTAGTGTGGTGTACAACATCATAGCTTCCACCCAGACCTGGGTATTCATTTTTTAGGATATTAAAACAATGAGGACAGGTGGTAACAATATTCTTTACGCCGTATCCATTGAGTATTTCAATATTCATATGGGCTGCCATTTGAAAGGCAAATTCGTTACCTGCACGTTTGGCTGGATCACCAGTGCATCCTTCCTCAGTTCCAAGTACTGCAAAGTTTACCTCACAATGTTGGAGGATTTTGGCAAAGGCTCTTGTGATTTTTTTTGCTCTGTCATCAAAACTACCCGCACAGCCTACCCAAAAGAGTACGTCAACTGATTGACCTTCTGCCGTCAATTGTGCTATAGTTTTTACCTGTAGATCCATATACCTGCCTCTTTTCTTGGACTTAGTTTTCTGTCCATTTCAGCCGATCACTTGCTGGAAAGGCCCATGCTGCATTGCTATTTTCAATGCTATTGAAGAGCGCATTCCATTCTTCGGGTGAATTGGATTGCTCCAAGATTAAGTTTCTTCTCATTTGAATAATAATATCTAGTGGATTAATCATTACAGGACAAGCTTCCACACATGCATTGCACGTCGTGCATGCCCTCAATTCTTCGACACTTACATACTCTTCGGATAGCAGGCTTTTGCCATCATGTTCTTCACCGGAACTCTTGCGAAAAGCGGCTAGTTCTTCCATGCGGTCTCGGGTGTCCATCATAACCTTTCGTGGGGAAAGTTTTTTGCCCGTTAAATTGGCAGGGCACTGATCGGTGCAGCGACCACATTCCGTACATGAGTAAGCGTCAAGCAGATTTTTCCAGGTGAGATCCCCGATATCTTTAGCCCCAAAAGTGGGTATTTCAGCAGATGGATCGGCTGCTGCAAATGCAGTGTCAGGATTCATCATTAATTTAATCTCTTGGGTTACACTTTCAAGGTTTTCAATGTGGCCCGCTGGTCTTTGTCGGGCATAAAAGGTATTCGGAAAAGCAAGAAGTATGTGGAGATGCTTGGAGTAGGGTAGATAGATTAAAAACACAAAGACTCCCGTAATATGACCCCACCATCCAATCCGCTCCAAAAGATGTAAAGTGTTTTCACTAAAACTTCCTAGCAGAGAGGGCCCTAAGTTCGAGGAGATGACAAATCCATACTCGTCAGGATGCAGCGCAGCATCCGCTCCATTCATAAGGAAAATACAAGTGACCAAGACAATTTCCCAGTAAAGAATAATATTGGCATCTCGGTGTGGCCAACCTTCCATTTCTGCTTTTCTAAATCGTGGGATGGAAAGCATATTCCTCCGAGCAAGAAAGAAAAAAGTGGCAATAAGGGCAAGAAGTGAGAGTACTTCAATGGTTGAGATGATTGCTGTGTAAAGGCCTGTAAACCATGAAGATTGAATGCTATTATACAAAATACGGTGGCTACCAGTTATTCCATCCGCAAAGATTTCTATTAATTCAATTTGTGTAAATACAAAGGCAACATACACACATAGGTGAAGTATAGCTACAGGTAAGTTTGCAAACATTTTCCCTTGCCCTAAGGCGATGCGCAGCATATTCTTCCAACGCAGAATTCGGTTGGGTGCTGACTCTTCTGATTTACCCATAGAGATATTTCGATAGATCCCAACATATTTTTTACCGCTAACAACAAGGGCTAAGGTTGTTAGTAATAGGAAGGCTAGGATCTGAATGATTTGTATAGGTTCCATAATCAGCACACTGCAGCATCAATCTCTCTAAAGATAGTGCATGTATCCCCATTACCGAAGCATTATTATTTTATCCTTAAGATTTTACCTTTATTCTATACATTCGAGAAATGAAGTCTACATCCTCGTCGTCTCATCAAATTTTAGATCGAAACCAGATTACTAAGAAGATTATGCGATTGGCCTACCAGATCTGGGAGGATCATCATGAAGAAGAAATGATTCATGTCTTAGGTGTTTCAAAGGCTGGATCTACTTTAGCCAAAGAACTCTGTGATGCATTAAATTCCATTCGTGACGCTGCAAAACTTTCCGGGGTCATAACTTTAAATAAGTCCAATCCCTTGTTAAGTGAAATCACTTGTTCTTGTACTTTATCCCAGTTGGAAGACCAATCGGTGATTTGTGTTGATGACGTTTCGAATAGCGGAAGGACACTGTTTTATGCTTTGAGCATATTTCAAAGTATTTCAGTAAAATCTATTCGAACGGCGGTCTTAGTTGAGCGACGGCATAAACGTTTCCCAATACACTCGGACTATGTCGGTCTATCGCTGAACACAACCATTCGAGAGCATATAGAAGTTGAATGTAGCGAGGAAGAGGTCCAGAGCGTGTGGTTACAATAAATTCTAGAATTTAGGAAAGGATAAATCTATGCCTTTATCCATGAGAAGAGGCTCTTTGCCAATGCCTTGTGGTCGTAAGGAAAGTCTACTTTATGATCAGCGAGATTATAATCGTCTTGCCTTGTTTCGTAGAGTTTACGCAACTTATCAATTGCTGACTTATCCTCTAGATTTGAGGCAAGGGGTCGAGCTTTTTTTGATGTTCTAAGTCGGCCCAAGCATTGCTCAAAGGGCATATCAAGAAAGACGGTAAGTCCATGGGCTTTTAGCAAAGGCCAGATCTCTTGATTACAAACTGTACCACCGCCTAAACTAATAATACCAGGTTGCGGTAAGAGGTTTGAAAGTGTTTCAAATTCAATGGCACGAAAGGCCCTTTCTCCATGTTTTAGAAAAATCTTAGGAATATTCATTCCCATTTCCTCTTCAATCATTACATCTAAATCTATAAAAGGCAGATCTAAGCGTTTTGCTGCTTTCCTTCCATAGGACGACTTTCCGGAGGCCATAAAGCCCAGAAGAAAAATGGTTGGTGTTGTCTTTTGACTTATGAGGGGCTTCTCCATTCGTTGACCTTTTGCTCAAAGGTGAGAAGATCGGGGGGAAAGTCCTCCTTAGTCAGCTTATCTTTAATTATGCCGTAGTCTAACACAAGCATTCCCAATTCACTATCAATAAGAGGAAAGAGAAAATCACGATGAGTAAAATTGATTTGCAAGCTGACTCCCAACGCTTCTTTCATTTCATAAGGATCCACCTCGGAATTATCGACATAGGCCACCACTTGAATTCCATTGTTTTTTGCCCATTGATGATATTGCTCGACTAGAAGCCAATAGCCCTCATCTTGCGTTTGGAAACTTGGTGCGATAATTATACAGGTTAAGCGGTCTGCATACAGATGCTCGACAAGTTTATTCATGCCAAATTCGTCCGATAAAGGAAGGTAGAGTTGTGCCGGAATCTCGTCGCTGTTTTGAAATGTTACCAAGGTGTCATATGTCCACTCTTTGCTATTATATTTTACCCAACCTCCATTATTGAAGTCTTCTCTAATGATGGTGTCTTTGCCGAGTTTTTTATGGGTATATACAAAGGCTGAGTCATACGAAGCGGGCTTAGAAAAAATTAATTCTCTTAGGTTGGTTCCAATAGGGTAAAGGGAGGAATCTTTGGTATCGCTTTCGATTACTTCTTGCTCAGTGTTTGCATTCTTTTTACATGATGTGATCATTGAAAAGCAAAGAACAAAAACTGGGATGATATAATGAGTTTTCATATTGTGCTGATTTACTTCAAGAGGTTTTCAAGATCCTTGGTCGTGGGATAGCTTGTGTGGTGATACTTGGCAAGGATAACACCATCTTTGAGTATGATTAACCCTGGATTTGCACGAATGGCGGTTTTAAGCACTTTGCCATCGGAAGCATAACATGGAAAACGAAGTTCTATTTCATATTTGTCTTCGATCTCTTGCACTACATCTTGAGGGGTCTTAGCACCGCATTCGATGTAGGCATGCATTCTATGCGCTTTTTCATTAGCCCATATTGCAAGCTCATTGAGAGACTCCCACCGCTTTTTTAATACTTTTAAGGGCTCTCCGGATGCAATCCATAAGGTGACTCCATTAAAGGTGAAATGTTCCTGGGATAAATCGTTTCCCATAGAATCTAAGGCGGAGAAGTCCAGTTCTGCTGGACTACCTTCCTTTACAAGTTCTTCCTGACGATCGAGAAAGGTCCATGTATTTGTATCGCTGTATGTCTCCCATTCGGTAGCGAACTCTTCATCGCTTAGAATTACCTTTTCGCCTGTTTCTTTATTTTTATAGCCAAATCCATAACGGTATTCGTCGGGAATACTCACGGTCTTCTCCCCGATGTCATTCCCTACTTTATAAGGTCTAAAATCAACAATTGGCAAGCCGAACATATAGTTTGAAAAGGCAAATAGAAAGCAGATTGCACTTACACTTATAAAGGTGACCCGTTGGTCTAGACCGTTCTTAATCATGGGTCTAATCTTAGAAGATAAAATCCATAAAATGCTGATAACAATACATAATATAATATCCTTGTAAAAGGAGTCAATGGGTCTGAGTTTGATAAAATCTCCGAAGCAGCCGCAGTCGGAGGGCTCCCCGGTCTGTGCAGTATATCCTGTTAGGAAGGTGAAGAAGACTAGCATCGCAGCCGTTATGAGAATAACACTTCGTTTAAATATTCCAAGGAATAGAAGTACACCTAATACGACTTCCAGCACAACCATAAAGACGGCTGTAGGTATGCTAATTTTTTTAAGATTGCTAAACAATTGGGTATACCATATGTCACTTGGTGGAGCTTCACCGTGTTCTACCAAATACGCCTCACTCATCTGCGCATCAAATGCGGTGTAGTAATCTTGCATTTTATAGGATGTCCCTAGAGGATCTATGATTTTTACCGCACCGGAGAAAATCAAAAGAATCGCTAGAAAGAAACGCAGAAAAAGAGACGTAAGATTGAGCAATCTAGCCTTCGTACTATCGCTTTGGAAATCAATGGATGCTTTTTTTGCCATCCAAAAAGAATATACCGAAGTGATAAGAATAGCAACCAGAGCACAGCCACCAAAAATTTTAAGTACAAGGCCAAAAGTTGATTGATCTAGACTTGGGCTAGTAAGTAATAATATATCCGCGATCATCTTTCAAAAATACGATTGAAATGGTAGCTAACTACTTCAATTAATGTAAAAGAATGTGAAAACAACAGCACAGAATTATGCCCCTTCATCCAAGCGAATCAATGCAAAAATAGAGTAGTTTGCAATGTCTGAATAGTGTCCTTCAGGCCCTTCGCTAATGGCAGTAGATCCCTGATTGTCCTCGATTTGACGAAGCCGTTGAAGTTTGGTTAGCACCATATCGGTATATGACGAAATACGCATTTCTCTCCATGCTTCCCCATAGTCACGATTTTTCCGCATCATGAGGGCTTTTACTTCTGCCATTGTCTTATCATACAATGCTAAAGCATGAGATGATTCAAGCTCCAATTCCTCGTCATTTTGATGATGCTGAATGATGGCCATAATAGCATAATTAACCATAGCCATCCATTCTTCATATACACCCTCCTCTACGAGATGGGTACCAGTTTCCTCAATCGTTCGAATGCGTTTAGCCTTGATGTAAAGCTGATCGGTTAGGGTCGCCGTCCGCATAACACGCCAAGAGGTGCCGTAGTCTTTTGTTTTGAGTGAAAAGATGTG
>MDTG01086376.1_pt1 | contig 10825 bp, 6 predicted proteins | sample 811421 | NCBI WGS metagenome assembly MDTG01 (sample SAMN05326645, study PRJNA326480) | marine metagenome | isolation source: seawater | place: Pacific Ocean: South East | collected 2011 | reverse complement strand
TTGCGTGATTCGAATATTAGACATTTCTTGATCTGAGTCATTGTCTGTGATGCTTTTGTTTTCAGCTTCTTCATAAAAACTCTGATCATTTAAAGCATCTTGGTTTTGAGGCATCTCCTCCTTATCTTCATCTAATAAGTCCAAGTTTTGGATCTCTGAAGTATCGGGGAGCTCCTCATTATAGTCAGATTGCGTGGAGACATCTTCCACATCATTTTGGATAGAGTCATCCTCGAAAAAAACCGAGTCAACCTCAGGGTCATCTTCGTGAACAAATTCTTCTAAATCACTAATAAGAGTTAAATCAGATTTCTCATCAGACACTTCCTATAACCTCCATAAAGCAATATGTAGATTATAACATGATACTTAATTAAGATCCGTGACAGTGCTTAAATTTCTTATTTGATCCACAGGGGCAAGGGTCATTTCTGCCAACTTTTGCCATCGTTCTTGTAATCCGAGTTGGCGAGTTGGTCTTATTCTGCTGGGCTTCAATTGACTGTTGATGCTCCTTTAGTTTTCTTTCCAGCTCTTCTTGATGTCTCTTTTGCAATTCTTCTATCTCTTCTTTAGAGTACAGTCTAACGTTAAAAATATTTTGGATAATGGCTTTTTTAATCTCAAATCTCATATTTTCAAATAGATGAAATGACTCTCTTTTGTATTCTGTTAGGGGGTCTTTTTGAGCATATGCTCTGAGATTAATTCCCTCCTTCACATGATCCATAGAAAGTAGGTGATCTTTCCAGTATTGATCAAATGTAGACAACAAAATCTCTCTACAGGCCACTACGACCTGTTCTTCATCGTACTGACTAAATTTATTTTCTAATAGCTTTATGGCAGTGATTGCAAAGTATTTATCAATATCTCCGTCATAAGAATTTATACATTCCTCGCATGAGATGCGGGTGTCAGTATTATATGTTACCTGGTAGCTTTTTTCCATATCGTCCCAAGGCCACTGTTCGATCGGAGTTTTCTGACCTGGGCGATAAGATTCAATTAGTGATTCGGTGACATCTTCAACCATCCCTTTCACAAGGCCGATATTTTCATTATCCGAAAGGATCTCGCGTCGAAGCCGATAAATAACTTTTCTTTGTTCATTCATGACATTGTCATAATCAAGAAGATGCTTCCTAATTTCAAAGTTGTGGGACTCAACTTTCTTTTGAGCTTTAGCGATGGCGTTTGTAATCATTTTATGCTCAATCGGTTCATCTTCCTCCATTCCTAAGGTATTCATGACATTTTTAATACGGTCGCTACCAAAAATTCTCATCAAATCATCTTCAAGCGAGAGAAAAAACTTTGAGGCTCCTGGATCTCCCTGTCTTCCTGAACGACCTCTAAGCTGATTGTCGATTCTTCTTGATTCATGTCTCTCTGTTCCCAGGATAAATAAGCCGCCAAAACCTTTGGTTTCAGGTGTTAACTTAATATCAGTGCCTCGACCGGCCATATTTGTTGCGATCGTAATCATTCCATGATGTCCGGCTTTTGTGACAATTTCAGCCTCATTTGCATGGTGCTTAGCATTTAACACATTATGAGGAATTGACGCTTTTTTGAGTTCTTTTGAAATTCTTTCTGAGTTTTCAATGGAAATAGTGCCCACTAAAACAGGTTGTCCTTTTTGGTGTAGCTCTCTTATGAGTGTGACAATAGCCTTATATTTTGCAGAGTTTGATTTATAAATTACATCGGCTTGATCGTCTCTGATCATCGGTAGGTTTGTTGGAACAACCACAACATCTAAATTATATATTTTATTAAATTCTGCGGCTTCTGTGTCAGCGGTACCAGTCATTCCTGATAAATTACTATACAACTTAAAATAGTTTTGAAAAGTAATTGAAGCAAGTGTTTGATTCTCAGATTTGATTTTAACACCTTCCTTCGCCTCCACTGATTGATGCAAGCCGTCTGACCACCTTGAACCTTCTTTAAGCCGACCCGTGAATTCGTCAACGATGATGATCTTGCCTTCCTTAATGACGTAATGCACGTCAAGTTTAAAAAGGTGGTGAGCTTTTAATGCTTGATTAAGGTGATGTAACATTTCAGAGTGTTCTACATCAAATAGATTGTTTATTTTTAAAAGCTTTTGTATTTCGGAGGCACCCGCATCAGTAAGAATCGCCGAATTAGCTTTTTCGTCAATCGTAAAGTGTTCTTCTTTTTTTAGTTTTGGTATTACTTTGTTGGCAACGGCGTATAGCTCTGTGTTGCTCTCACTCGGGCCTGAGATAAGCAGAGGAGTTCTTGCCTCGTCAATAAGAATAGAGTCTACCTCATCTACAATACAGAAGTTATGCTCACGCTGAACGTAGTCTTCCAGAGAGAATTTCATATTGTCTCTAAGGTAGTCAAAAGCAAACTCGTTATTTGTGCCGTAAGTGATGTCATTAGAGTAGGCAATTTTACGGTCTTCATCTTCCATATTTGATAAGATGCAGCCCGTTGTTAAACCAAGCCAGTGAAATAGTACTCCCATTTCATCACAGTCTCTCTGGGCCAAATAGTCATTAACAGTTACTACGTGGGCGCCTTTTTTTGAGATACCGTGTAGATACAGAGGTAATGTCGCTGTCAAGGTTTTTCCTTCGCCAGTTTTCATCTCTGCGATACGATTCTCAAAAAGCACAATTCCTCCAATAATCTGTACATCAAAATGCCTCATGCCTAATGCACGAATAGATGCTTCGCGAACAACGGCAAATGCATCAGGAAGAATTTCTCGTAATACGTCAAAAGATTCTTTACCCTCAGAAGTATCTTTCTCGTATTTATCTCTGAATATTTTCGTTTGAGATTTGAGTTCATCATCAGATAGAGAATGATAATTGCTTTCAAGCTTATTAATTTTGTCTAGAAGAGGTTTGAGTTTTTTTAAATCTCTATCGGTTTTTGTACCAAAAATTTTTTTTACTAAATTGAGCACTTTAACTCCTCATTTAATTTAAGATAAAATATAACGGGTCAACGGGAACAGCATTAACTCTAACCTCGTAATGGACATGTGGCCCTGTTGAGTATCCAGTGCTTCCTACACTTGCAATTTTTTGTCCTCTTCTAATTTTTTGACCTGATTTTACATAAAGTTTTTTAGCATGAGCATATACAGTTTCGATACCGTATCCATGCTTAATTTTGATAAAATTACCAAACCCAGGCTTCTTACCAGCGTAACTGATCACTCCATCCGCGGTGGCGTTTATTGGGTGACCTGAGGGAGCTCCAATGTCAATGCCCTCATGCATCTTTATCCTTTTGGCGTAATGACTTTTCCTAGGCCCATAGTAGCTAGTGACCCATCCATCAGTGGGGTATATGCTTGGAGTGTAACGAAAGAAATATTTTTTTCTACTCAATTCATTCTCAATGTTGCCAACTTTTCTTTCAAGACTTGTTACAATTTCCGACGCATTGTTGATCTTATAATCTATAAGGGCGAGATTTTCTGCATCTTGAGAATAACTATCGTCAAGATCTTGTCGATTGGTGAAAAAGGAGAATGATTCGTCTGAATCGTTTTGTGAAAGCTTTTTAAAATATAATTGATTGAGAACGACAAAATCAGGTGATAAGCTAATGTTTTTATCATTCAATAGAAGTTTTACATCTACTTCATCGTCATCTATTTTTGCTGATTTTATGTCCTTTGAGGCTCCGCTCATTATTCTCATTTTCTTTTCGAATTCTTGGATTCTTTCGATATCCGTCAAAAGGGAGTTCATCTTGAGCTGCAAAATTTGAATTTGTTCTTTCAGCTGCGAGTTTTCAGTGGACAAGTATTTATTACGATAAACTTGTCTCAATATTTGAAAGTAGTCAAAAATTAAGATCCCAGATAAGATAGTGGCAAAAGCCGCAATAATAATGGAGCTATTCCAAATTATTTTTGGGATTTTAAAAGAATACGTATTCTTAGTTCCGTCGGGTATTACCATTATAGTCAGGAATTTCTTCACAGTGACTTTCCAATTTATGATGCGTTGAAATATTAAGTCATAATTTTAATGTTTTAAGTGAATGATGGCAATTATCATTTTGCGTTTATTTCGTCTATTTAGCATACATCATAACGAGACTAATATTATCATTACCGCCATTTTGATTAGCAATGTCAATTAATTCATTAACTGTATTATCAACCATTTCTTGATTTATCTCTTCGTAGTTAATGCTGTTTTTTAACCATGTATTAAGTATTATATCGTCATCTACCTTGCCGTGCAGCCCGTCAGAGCAGATAAAGAAGGCGTCATTTTTTGTTACCTTGTAGGAAAATACATCAACGCTAATGTTATCTTCAAATCCAACAGTCCTAATTAGAACGTTTTTCTGCGGGTCTTCTTGCGCCTTTTTACGATCGTAGCTACCAATTCCCGATAGAACGGATAAGGATAATTTTTCATGAACTAGGGAGTGATCAACACTTAATTGGTAAAGTCTCCCATCGTGGATAAGATAAGCTCTTGAGTCCCCAACATTTCCGATATACAAATGATTCTCTTTAAAATAGCAGGCAACTGCCGTCGTACCCATTCCATCAAGCTTTTCGTCTTCTTTGCCTTTATTATATATAATTTTATTGGCAAATTTAATGGAATCGCTCAGTAGCTCCTCTGGGCCTGAGTTTTCGTTCCGGTCAAAATACTCAGGTACACAGCTTACTAAAATAGAGCTAGCAATATCTCCTCCGTTATGGCCACCCATACCGTCAGCGACAATAAATAAATTTTTTTCCCGATTTATGTAAATGGCATCTTGATTCGTTTCTCTGACCATTCCTATATTTGTTACACCACTAGAAATAATGCCCACTTTTTGTGACTCCTGAGATCTTGAATGTTTAATTATATCTTAAAATGAAAACTTGTTTTACTTATGAATGTATTTTCACGATTTTTTTTATCATAAATAAAAAGTATTGATTTTGTTTAAATTACTTTGAGTTGAAGGCCTAGGCAAAGTACAATATTTATAGGATGTCTTTTTCTGGGAGGAGTAATGGGCCAAATCGATATCAATAAGTTTATGGAGGAAAATTATAAAGTCGAAGACTTTACTCACCTTCACTGGAGAGGAAGCTTTAAGGATTATGTTGAACTTGTTTCAACTAACCCAAAGGTCACTCGAAATTCCTTCCAAAGAATGTTTGATATGATTATGTCCCACGGCACAAGTTCATATACCGAATATAAAAAAGAAATTACTCGGTATCATTTTTTTGATGACCCTTTTGAGAATGGAGCTGACGCAGTTTTTGGCATAGATGTCCACTTAATGAAATTAGTTAATTTTTTTAAATCAGCTGCCTCTGGTTATGGAACAGAAAAAAGAGTACTACTTCTTCATGGGCCTGTTGGAAGTGCGAAATCATCCATTGCGAGATTGTTAAAAAAAGGTTTGGAGCATTACTCTCGTGCAGACGAGGGAGCTCTTTACACTTTTGAATGGGTTGACGAGGAATCCACTGATATTCTTGGAGGTCAGAACCACTTTCCCTCTCCCATGCATGAAGAGCCTCTTAAACTAATTCCAATTGAGGTAAGAAAAACTTTCCTTGAGGAAATCAACAGAGGACTCGACTCTGGATATCGAATCAAAATTAAAGGAGAGGTTTCTCCAGCTGATCGACATATATTCAATGCCTACATGGAGAAGTACGACGGAAATTGGAAAAAAGTAATGGATCATGTGGTCGTTAAGAGGCTTTTGCTGTCAGAGAAAGATCGAATTGGAATAGGCACTTTTCAACCAAAGGATGAAAAAAATCAAGACTCAACCGAGCTGACGGGTGATATTAATTACCGAAAAATCGCTCAATACGGTAGTGACAGTGATCCTCGTGCCTTCAATTTTGACGGAGAGTTTAATATCGCAAACAGAGGAATTGTCGAATTCATTGAAGTGTTAAAGCTTGATGTCGCTTTCTTATACGACTTACTGGGAGCGAGCCAAGAGCACTCCATCAAGCCAAAGAAATTTTCGCAAACGGATATAGATGAGGTTATTTTAGGTCACACCAACGAGCCTGAATTTAAAAAACTCCAAAGTAATGAATTCATGGAAGCTCTGCGAGATAGGACTGTAAAAATTGACGTTCCATATATTACAAGGCTTGATCAAGAGGTAAAAATTTATCAAAAGGATTTTAATCCAGAGAAAATTCCTCATGTCCATATCGCTCCTCACACCCTTGAAATGGCCAGTGTGTGGGCAATTCTTACTAGACTAGAGGACCCAAAGAAAGCTGACTTAACTAAAATTCAGAAGCTGAAGTTATACAACGGGAAGACTCTTCCTGGTTATAATGAAGACAATGTGAAGGAGTTGAGAAAAGAAGCTATCAGAGAAGGCCTTGAGGGGATTTCTGCCCGTTACATTCAAGATAAAATTTCTAACGCGCTCGTAAAAAATGGACATCTAGGTTGCATCAATCCTTTTATGGTGTTCAATGAGTTAGAATCTGGTCTGAAGCATCATGGTTTAATCAGTGGTCCAGATCAAGCAGATCATTTTAGAGAAATGTTGGCCGTGAGTCGTCAAGAGTATGAGGACACTGTGAAAAATGATGTTCAAAAGGCAATTAGTGTTGATCAGACTGCAATTCAGACTTTATGCGCAAACTATGTAGATAATGTTAAAGCCTATACTCAAAAAGAAAAGATAAGAAATAAATACTCTAATAGGCTAGAGGATGCTGACGAAAGATTCATGAGATCAATTGAAGAAAAGATCGATATACCCGAGAGTCGTAAGGAGGACTTTAGGCGTGAGATCATGAATTACATTGGTGCTTTAGCGATTGAAGGAAAGTCTTTTGACTATAAGATGAATGAAAGACTACATAGGGCATTAGAGTTGAAGCTTTTTGAGGACCAAAAAGACTCAATTAAGTTAACAACCATTATCTCAAAAGTCGTAGATAAGGAGACTCAGGAGAAAATTGATGTTGTTAAATCTAGGCTTATTAAAAATTTTGGCTATTGTGAAATTTGTGCAACGGATGCCTTAAATTTTGTTGCCTCAATTTTTGCAAAAGGCGATTCTGCGAAGTCATAATGTTTTGACTTTATGGCGTACTGTCGGTTTTAAGGAGATTTGAAATGGATCATCCGATTAAACGTGATCATTCTAGATTTAGAAAAATCATCAAAGGTAAAATTAGAGATAATCTAAAAAAATATGTTTCACAGGGTGAAATGCCCGTACCTAAAGGAGATAAATCCTATAAAATACCAATGCCCTCTATAGAGACTCCAAGATTTAAATTTGGAGACAAGCAGCAGGGAGGAATGGGCCAAGGAGATGGAAATAAAGGAGAACCAGTTGATGGGCAAGGAGAGGAACAACCTGGTGAAGGTGAAGCCGGTCAGGGTGAGGGAAATAAAGAGCTCGACGTAGAGTTGTCGCTAGATGAACTTGCCAGCATATTGGGTAACGAGCTTGAACTTCCAAACATAGAGCCCAAAGGTAAGAAAGCGATACAGTCAACTACTGAAAGATTCAATAGTATTGGACAGGTTGGGCCTGACTCTTTGAAACATTTTAAGCGTAGTTATCGCGAAGCTCTGAAAAGACAAATATCAATAGGCAGCTACAATTATGATGATCCTGTTATTATTCCAATAAAAGGTGACATGCGATATAGGTCATCTTCTTCGTCTGTAGAATTCGAGAATTCTGCTGTTGTTATTTATATGATGGATGTTTCTGGATCAATGGGTGATGAGCAAAAAGAGATTGTGAGAACGGAGAGTTTTTGGATTAATTTATGGCTTAAAAGTCAGTATAAGGAAATTGATATTCGTTACATAATTCATGATGCGACGGCTAAAGAGGTCGATGAGAATACATTTTTTAGAACGAGAGAAAGTGGTGGCACACTAATTAGTAGCGCATTTAAGTTATGCAAAGAAATCATCCAATCTGACTACGACTCAAATGAATGGAATATCTATCCATTTCATTTTTCAGATGGTGATAATTGGTCGACAGATGACACCAAGCTTTGCCTAGAGTTACTAGATAATGACATAATTCCTGTTTCAAATGTTTTTTGTTACGGACAAGTGGAGAGTCGTTACGGTTCGGGACAATTTTATAAGGACCTCAAAAATAAATATGGAGAAGAAGCAGGCAGCGTGATCCTCAGTAAAATAAGAAATAAAGAGGCGATCTTGGATTCGATAAAAGATTTTTTAGGAAAGGGAAAATAGCATGCATCGTACAGAGCCTATAAAAGATGACCTTTTGAGATTAAAACAGGAAATAGAAAAATTTGCGATAAATTACGGTTTAGATTTTTACCCTGTAGTTTTTGAGGTTTGTGACTACGATACGGTCAACATTCTGGCTGCTCAAGGAGGCTTTCCCAGTCGTTACCCTCATTGGCGATTTGGAATGGATTACGATCAATTATCAAAAGGCTACCGATACGGATTACAGAAAATATACGAAATGGTAATTAACACCAATCCATGTTATGCATACTTGTTACGAGCGAATAACCTTGTTGATCAAAAGACTGTGATGGCACATGTTTATGGACACGCAGATTTTTTTAAAAATAACTATTGGTTTAGTGGCACAAATAGAAAAATGATGGACGCTATGGCAAACCATGGGAGCAAGATCCGTCGCTATATGGACCAGCACGGGATTGAGAAAGTAGAGACTTTTATTGACAAAGTTCTAAGCATTGAGAACTTACTTGATGTAAACCTACTTTTTGGTACAAAGACTCAAGAGGAAAGCAATGAAGTTGAAGAGGCTTATGACGAGCTTGAAGGTCATTCTGAAGCACTAAAGTCATTTCTAAGATCCAAAGCACGCTATGATCAAGATCAAAAAATTTTAGGTCCTGTTGAGGATGTTGAAGAAGTACAGAGAGTAGTAGATTCTAAATTACCCTGCCGCGATGTAATGGGTTTTTTGATGGAGAATGCCCCTTTGGATGAGTGGCAAGCAGATATTATCGGCTTACTTAGAGAGGAGGCGTATTACTTTTTACCACAAAGAATGACTAAAATTATGAACGAAGGATGGGCAAGTTACTGGCACTCAACAATTATGACAAAAAACGCTCTTACCCCGAGCGAGATAATTGATTTTGCTGATCATCATGCGGGGGTCATGGCAATGAGTAAACAGCAAATTAATCCCTATAAGATTGGGATTGAGCTCTTTAGAGATATCGAGTATAGGTGGGACACTGGGAAATTTGGCAAGGAGTATAATGAATGTAATGACATGACCGCCATGGCTTCCTGGGATACTAATACTAATTTAGGTCGACAAAAAATTTTTGAAGTGAGAAAAACTCACAACGACATTACTTTTATTGACGAATTTTTCACACAGGAATTTTGTCAACGGCAACAACTGTTCACATATAAGTTCAATCAGCGCTCAAGTAGATTTGAAATTGATAGTCGAGAATTCTTAGAAATTAAGAATAAACTCCTATCTCAATTAACTAATTTCGGTAATCCAGTTATAGATGTTATTGATTCAAATTATCAAAATAGAGGTGAACTTCTGCTTAAACATGAACACTATGGCGTTGATCTTGATTTCCAACAGTCATCAGATACTTTACGAAACATTTATTTTATTTGGAAGCGACCAGTATATATTGAAACGATTATTGAGGACTCACCCTCTTTTATTTTTTATGAAGGTAAAGAAGTTCAAGTCAAGAAGATTTAAATACTGTCCAGTTCTTCAATATACTTTTGGTTTATAAATATATTCTCATTGATCGGATCAAATATAATTTCTGAGCTTAATTTAGATATATCAATGCCAGAGTAAGATTTCTCTGCATTAAATTCCGTTAAAAAGTAATCCAAGTTTGGAAAGTATGCTAGTGTTTGTAAAAAATAACACGATAAAATATTTTGTCTGCGACAAGATAAATATAAGTAATCTTCCTCATCATTATTTTTTATATTTGTATTGGTTGCAAGATAGGCACCCATGCTCAAAAGAGTATCGCTTAAATTCTTTCTCTTATTGACTTCAATATTTTTTAGCCTAATGTAGGCATCTCTGAATTTTTTATTTTTAATATTGAAGTATATCGAAAGCAAATTAAATTCGTCATATCCGATTTCATTATTAAATGACTCCAAAAAGTACTTCTTCCTCTCAACGTACTCTAGTCCTTTTTGATGATTGAATGACTTTATTGACAACGCCAGTAAACGATCAATTGTTGACTCAATTAAAGGGTCGAGATTGTAGGAAACTAAAAATCGGGCCAGCGCTAGGTCAAATTTTTCATCTTTTAGCAAAAGGGCTCCGAGGGTGTTGTTACTATTGATAGAATTTATATTTTTTAGAAATGTTTTTGATTTTTCAAATTTTTTTAATCTAAAAAAAATTATAGACAATAATTCTCTTATATCTTTTGATTCATATGCAAACGGAGGTAAGTTTGGCAATAGGCTATCAATCTTATAGTGTTCGCCCATCACAAGCGCAAGTTTGAGATAAGCCTTTATTTCTTCGACATTAGAAAAATTTTGTGCATATTCATAAAAAAAACGATCATTTTTATTATGGTGATCATTTAATTTCTTACTCACAATTGAATCCAGAAAAAATAAAGAAAATGTATTCTTATCTTTATTTAGTGCCACACATCTATCAAAATTATCTTGAAGATTTTTAGTTTGGTTTAAAAATAAACTATTTATTATTTTTAAACCACATACAACCTTAAACTGAAACGGATCAATTATAAGGATCTCATCGATGACTTCATTTGATTGTAAAAATTCTTTACTCAGGAAATGATCAA
>MDTG01030474.1_pt1 | contig 10825 bp, 8 predicted proteins | sample 811421 | NCBI WGS metagenome assembly MDTG01 (sample SAMN05326645, study PRJNA326480) | marine metagenome | isolation source: seawater | place: Pacific Ocean: South East | collected 2011 | reverse complement strand
CCTAGTTTCTTAATTTGTAACTGTGTTAAATCATTTAAAGGTAAATTGCAGTTTGGTACTGTTTTCCCTTCATACTCTTTTTTAACTTTCCAAGCCATAGTAGTTTACTATAAATATAAAAGTTTAATTATTGTTTTTTAGTGTACAAAAAAAGGGGTAAAAAACCCCTTTTTCTTTTTAAGAAGAGTAACGATTATGTACCTGTTACAAATGCAATATCGGCTTTGTCTGTAAGCTGATCCCAAGGATAATCTGCTGTTGTAGGACCTAGAGTAGGTTTTACTTGAATCGGTGGCAGTTTTTCGTCTGCACTAAATTCTAAAGTATATCCTGACAAATCACCTTTTGCTGCGCCTGTTACCATAGTACCCCCTGTTACATTTACACCACCATTCATTCCTAATAGGAATATATTGTCCATATAATCACGAACAAATATTTGACTTCTATTATATGCAGCTAATCTAAGCTGATTTGTAGTATCGTGGTCAATCTTTTGTAAAGTTATTGACAAAGTTTGATTGAAAAACGTTGTGCCTGTTGCAGGATCACTAGTAAAGTTTACAGTCATAGAGCTAACATCAGGTCTTAAATCATACTGCAATAAAGTTTGTTTTGATGATGTAGGAGTACCATAAGTGTCCCAATCTGCAAAATCTGCATCTGTCATTTCTAAGTCAGCTATTGTAGCAGAAGATTCTATATTACTACAAAAATTAGGTAGTATATATATCATTTTAAGTCCCCCAATACTGTCTTTACAGTCTACGTTTCTTCCGAGTGTTAAATTACAAGCCATTTTTATTATTATTAAAAGTTAATAAAAGGGGAGTATATTTCAACTCCCCATTTTTAAAGTATCTATTAAGTCCAAACAGTTGAACCATAAACTCCATCAGCAGCAACTGCACATTGTACTCCTAATGCAAAGTTCATAACGATTCTAACATTATCAGAACCATCAAATTGATAAGTTGGTATAACTCTTGCCTCAGTCCAATCAGTAGCTAGGTTAGTTCCAAATACTAGGTTTTCTCTATAAGTTGCAACAATAACATCATCAAACATACCTGGACAAACGTAAATCGGGTATCCGAAGTAAGTAATACCTTCAAATGATTGTGCTACACCTAAGCTGTTGATACCTTGATTAGAACCTGCGTTCGCTAATGCCTGAATTAAGAAAGCATAAGTTTTAGAGTTCATATAGAAACCAAAGCCTGGTTTAGATGTCAAACCTGCAATACCAACTGCTGCATCATATACTGAAGCCATATCAGTTAAGATGTCTGCTGCAGCTAGAGCATTTGCAAAATCAACTTCTGTGAAGTCTTTTAATTGACTTGCGTCTGCACCTGCTTCATCTTGCGTTCCGTCATTAGATAAGAAACCTGTTCCAAATGGAGAAGAACCTTTCCAAATCATATTTTCAATATGCGCACCTGCTTTTCCTGCAACTGCTGATAATAAAAAGTCCTCAAATGTTCCTGGTAAGTTTCCGTTTCTGTCCATATTTTCACCAATCCACGTAGGGAATACAGTACCTCGACATATTTCTTCATTAACTTTCATATCAGTTAATGTTAAAACTTGCTCAGTCAATGATGTATCATTACCTGATGAGAATGAACAAGCCGCAGCAACTACAGGATCACTAACACCTAAGTTAGAAATTACAGCTTTTGAATTTAAACCGTCTATTGTTCTCACGTAACCTTTTGCTATAGTGTCAGGTGACTTTACAGCAGCAGTAACATAAGGCAATGCTAATTTACCTGCATAGGTGTTATCAGTCACGGTTATGTCAAACTGATAATCTTTACTTAAATTATATTTATTTTTTGCCATTTTTATTTATTATTTAGTATTAATGTAATATGCTGCCCTTTCTTTAGTAGACAGTTTTTTTAAATCAACAGTAGAGTTAAAGTTTTGACCTTCAGGATTGTATGAAATACCTTCCGTAGCAGGTTCGCCACTTAGTTCTACTATTTTACCTTTAAGTTCTTCTATTTGTGTCATAAGTTCCCCCATAACTTCTGAACTCATTTCCGTTTTGTCATCTTCAACAGGTTGTTCTTCAGCTGATAATTCTTCCTCAGCAGATGCTTCAACTTTGTCTGCTTTTAGATCAGCAACAGCATCTTCAAGATTCTTAATTCTAATTTCCATTCCTTTCCAATCAGCAACGTCAGCTTCTTCAGCTAGTTCTTCTTCTTTAGATTCAACCTCTTCAGATAGTTCCTCCTCAGATGCTTCAACGTCCTCAGCTTCTTTTTCTTCACCTAGGTCTAAGATTTCAGAAGAATCACCAATTGTCATTTTATTACCATTTTCCATAGTGTAGCTCCCCGCTTCTAATGGATTAGCTTCACCGTCATCACCGACAGCAAATACTTTAGACCCAATCATAAACTGCTCATCTTCTGTAGCAAGAATACGACCGTCATCTAATTTCATTTCAGCGTACATTTTTACGCTATAAGATTTAGGTTCATTTTTCATTTTTAAGATATTTAAAATTTTTTCTAGTGTACTCATAACATTTATAAATATAAAGGCGTTAGTATTGTTTATTTCTTTTAGTATTTTACTGTCTTATTTTTTATTGCAGCACAGACTTTTGCAGCAGTTTCTTTATTGCCATATTCTTTCATTTGGTCACGCATACAATCATCCCAAGAATACTTTAACATAGCTTTACGTTTAGCATAAGCAATGTATTCTAGCATTTTATATTTACGTTTGCGTTTCTTTCTTTTTGTATCTGCGTGTTCTTCTCGCATTGTAGCTGATGAATGGTCTGCACAAGGCATAAATAATTTAATACCATCTACGCTGTGAGGATGACTACCTGAACAACCTTTAAACATTTCAGCGTATAGTTCAGCTTCCTCTTTAGTTCTAAATAATGGCTCACCGTCTAATGCACCTACAGGTTGTAATTCATTTTGTAGAATAACGTCTTTAATTTTTCCCATCATAACTTCATCAGGACAATCCTCACAAACTTCATCTAGTATATCTACTTTCTTAGATGCTTCAATTAGTTTATCCGTAAAATAACCTTCAATAGAAAATCCTCTTACCTCTTTATTCTTTATAGCATCCCAAATCTCAGGATTGTTTTCTGCTGATACTTGAACGAACCAAGTTCCAACAGGCAAACCATTAAAGCCATACATATTAGATTTGTCGTATTTCTTATCTTCTTTAATCCACGATTCTACAACAGTTAATCCTTGTATTGGCTCTTTGTGTTCTAGCGTATGGTTATTGTTGTTTAAACTAGACATGAATAGCTTCTGTGCTTGTTTTATAGTTTCTTTAGTAAAGTAAACATCGTATTCTTCGTTAGTTTCTTTGTCTAGTCTTGGAATACGTTTCTCAGGTATTAATATTGCACCGATTAATTGTTTCTTTTCTTCATCTGCTTTTGCTAGACTTAAAAAGTCATTATAAAAGAAAACAAAATTTTCTTCAATGGCAGGAAATTTAACAACGGAAATAGCATCTACACCAAAGTGGTCTGCTGTTTCGTCTATGATTAGTTCAATTAGTTTTTTCTTTTTCATATACTAATAAATATAAAGTTGTCTATTTTGTTTATAATGTACTCTGCAAGTCTAATTCTTGCTGTAATGCTTGAGCATTGCTAATATCATTTTCTACTACAAATGCTTGTGTAGGTTGTTGCGCTCCAAGTGTTGGTTGGTCTACTGCCTCCATATTAGGCAATAATGATTCACCACCTAAACCACTTGCTGCACCTCCTCCTGTTGGTACGCTAACGCTAGTGTCACCGCCACCACCGCCACCACCGCCAACTTTTTTCAATACAGATTTAGCGTTTGCGATTCCTGCTAATACAGATGCTACACCTGTTGCTATTGCACCTAAGTTAAGAGGGAATGGTAATCCTGCACCTGCTGCTATAGCACCTGAAACACCTTTTGCAGTATCTATTAAAATACCTGCTAATGCTGCTGCTTTTGCAGTTTTAGTACCTTCACCTGCAAGTTGCCCTATACTACTTAATATGCTTTTTGCTGCACCTACTCTAAGTGCTTTATCTGCATTTATTTTAGCTTGTTGTATTGCTAGAGCATCAGCTGCTGCCTTATCTTCTATTGCTTTTAATTCTTCAGCTTTTTTTCTAGCTAATTCTAATTCTGCTTGATTTGCTGCTTCAATATCTGCTAACCTTTTATTTTCTGCATCAATTCCTGCTTGTATTGCATCTGCTTGTTCTTTCTCTAATGCTTTTAAGTTTGTTAATTGTTCAGATCGTTGTCCTGTAATTCTTTCGTCTAAGTCTGCTAGTTCTGTTTTAGCGTTTATTAATGCAACTTGTAAATCTATATTTCCTTTATTTTGATTTAGTTCCATTTGTGCTAAATCAATTTTCTTTTGTGCTAACGCTTGTTCTTCTGCAAATTGTTCGTCTAGTATTCTTCCTAATTCTTCATTGGCTGCAATACGTTCTTCAAATGTTAAGCTAATGTCATCACGAATTTGTCTTTGTAACTCAGCATCTTTTTGGTAAGTTAATTGTAATTGCCTTTGATTTGCTTCTGCTAATTTTACTTCATTTCTTAACGATATTAAAGCTTTAGCATACGCATTAGCTTCATTAACAGTATTTTTTATTTCTTCTCTTGTGTTTTTAAGATTTTCAGCTATTTTATTTCGTTGCACTTCGTCAGGTCCTGTGTTAAGCTGTATAAAGGCATTTCCTGCATCTTGTGCTGCGCTTTTCATTAATTCTAAGTCCCTTGTAAAAACTCCTTTTATAACATTTCCTAAAGCACCGAATAAATCAAATAAACCCTCAATTCTATTAACTACATTTTCTTTTAACGCTTCCCAAAAACTTTTTAAAGCATCTTTCGGGTTTGTAAAAGCTCCTGTTAATTTTTCACCAACTTGTATTGCTGTCTGTATTAACTTTTGAAAAACTGCATTTACAGTTTCACTAATCACCGATAGCTTGTCCATTACAACTTGGTTTTGTCCTAGCATCTCAGCTAATTTGGCAAACGCTGCTACTATTAAACCTATACCTAATGCTTTAAAGGCTGTACCTACAGCACCGACACCACTTTTCATTTTACCGAAGCTAGATTTAGAATCTTCAGCAGCTTTGTTAGTATCTTTAACGCCTTGTTTTAATTCATCAACTTGTCTAATTCCGCCCTCTGCATCTACTTCTAATGTTATTGTTTTTTTTACCGCCATATTATTCTAAATAATTGTTTAAACATTCTACGTATGCTTGTATGGTATTGTTCTATACCATAAGCAAAATCTAATTCTTTGTCTTTGTATTCTATTAATTGCAAGTGGTCTATACTAGGTATAATTAACTTGCTTGTATTTTCTATATATTTTTTTAGTTCCATTGTAATCGTTGTCCGTTTTGTAATTCTATAAATTTATAATTCTGATATTGAGCATCGTTTTGGTCTACTCTACTTTCTAAATTAGGCACTAATGTAATATCATAGTCTACAGTTATCTGCCAAACCCTTCTAGTATCTGAAACTGAATCTTGTAATCCAAATCTAATATAGTCTTGATAGCTGTCCATATCTAATGAACACGTTGAGCTTAAACCGTTATCTGTTATTCCATATTCACGCGAACCTTTTGCTGTACCTAGCTGAACAATCCCATCTTCTAAAGTAGATTTAAAAGCTGTATAATATGCAAACGCTTCTGTTGCGCCAATAGGATGTGTCGTATTATAACCACCTACAACAGTACATATCCCTTTTACTTGAACATTTACAATACTACTAATAGGAATAGTTAGTGTCGCTATATGTTCTGAGCCATTAATATACGCATAGCTTTTAGTATTTCCTGTTGTTTTTCCTAGTAATACCATTCTATGACTTTCCCCTACAAGTTGACCTATATTACCTTTCTTTCCTGAGTATTGTATTTTTATATCATCACCAAATTCAGGCAGAATATTATAAGAGAATTTATTTCGGTTTGTTCCTGTGCTTAGTGACTTTGCATAACCACCCAATACCAAGCCAATATAATTTTTTATTCCTGGACGATTCATTATGTTACGCACTCGATATATGTCAGCAAGTTGTATTGGCAAACTTCCAATATTAGCTATACACACACCATTTCCTGGAGTCCATTGACTAAAATATGTTTGACCGCCTATAATTAAAGTTGTTGGAATTGGAAAAAACCATCCTCCTTGACATTCGCAACACTCAGGACTAGTTTGTGCGCCTATAAATGAAGTTCCGTCAGTATTTAGATTTAAATATGGTACACAGTTTGGGTCAGTATCAGGACACCAAACAAAACGACCTCCATAAGTATTGCTATTTGCAAAGCTACCCAAGACAAAGTCACAATCTAAACAGGTGCCTACAAACATATCGTCTTGAGTTATTAGTGTCACCTTCGAGCTAACTTTTTGACCTACTTGATAGTTTTTAATGTCTAGGATTCTATAATAAGAGTCTTTTATAAATATCTCATCATTAAATTTAAAATTAAAAATATCTACTTCATTTAAGTATAAATGACATTCTACAATCTTAGTGTTTTTGTTATACACTAAATTATAAAACTGTTCCCAATACGCATAGAATAAACTATTAGCAACAATAGTTGATGTTACAGGAGTTGAATTAAATACAGGACTTATTCCTGCGGGTGGGGGTTGCTGACTCCAATATAATGATTTAGTATTTATACCAATAAATCCTTCTGCTGTTCCTGCAACTGTAAGGTCATAAGGACTGCATAATGGATAATCGTTAAAACCGTGAGCTTCTACACCGCCTGGCAAACTATCATTAACGCTGTGCATATAGATTAGTTCACCTCCTGGTAGTATTTGAGTTTTAGAGCCACTATAATAATATAATTTTGGTTTAGTTTTTGTAGAGCTATTAATATAACTAGCACCTTGTTGTTCATAGGTAAATTCATATTGAACAACCATTCTCGGGATAAATGTTTCTAATGGTTCTTCAGTAGTTGCAAACACCTGTTGATTTATATAAGGTGAGAATATAGATTTGTATTTTGATTCTCCCTGTGCAAATTGATTGTTGGTATTTAAGTTGTTATAATTTCCAAATACATTTAAAGTGGGTGCAAAATCTTTAATTGTTTTATTCATTAAATCTTCATCTTCTGCGTCGGTATATTCTACAACAGCTTTTTGAAGTGATGTTGTGTCCTTAACTATAATTTCTTTTGATGTATCTAATTTATCAGACCAAAATTTTTGTTCGCCACCACTAACAAAATCATTGTAAGGCTCAATATTTAAAATATTAGGATTATCATTATCTACTGCTATAACTAAATTAAATCTTTGAATAATGTCTTTTAAAAATGCCTTTTGTGTTAAAGTAGGGTCAATTCCACTAATTGTGTCTACTGTCTTGCCATATACGTTATCATATAGTCCATCCCAAACAACTCGCATTTCTGATTTTAAACCTGTAACTGTACCCCATAAATCATTCTGTCCCCATTTGATTGTACCTGCATTGTTGTTGTTGTTTTTCTCAACGTGTTTTAATCTAACGTATATTCTAACATAATTAAATCCACTACCATCACCATAAGGGACATTTGTTATATCACACGTCTTTTCAAATCCTGTATTTTGATTTGGACTGTTTATATTTAACATAGCAGTAATATCAGAAGGAAAGTATTCTGTTGATGGATCTTCTACTCCTGCGGAATTACAAGCTACTACTCTAAATGCAAATTTAGCTTGATTATTCCAACAGGCTCTAACATTATACGTGCTAACTGTTGAAGCAACATAAATAGATTCCATATTAGGGTCTGTTCTTAAAAAAGCGTTTAAAGACGTATTCCAAAGTCCTTCTGTATCAACAGGAAACGCATCTCCTGAATTAATAGGCGTAGTTTGATTTACAGTCATTAAATTCCAAGCCTGAATCATTTGATTGCCACTACTATATGACACATAGCCATTACTGCAATTTATAGAAGAGAAAGCAGGAACACTTATTGACAGCCATTCTGCGTTAGCACCTGCAATAGCTTGACCGTCAACCATACCTGGTGTTACTAATACTTCGCAACTAGGTTTACCTGTATGATTGCAAGTAGTCATAAATAACCGACCAAAATAATCTGAGTCTAAAAAAGTAGAATTATAAGAAAATCCATTTTTAAATAGTATCTGTTTTACTAAAGACCTAATTTGTATAGCAGGTTTAAATTGATAAATAGGCACCATATAATCTTGCACATTATAACCATCATCAAAAAAAGACGTTACTGTCGATTGATTCATACGCAAAAAAGTGTTGTCACCTGTTCCTGGTTTTGGATATAAAAAATCAGGAGAGTTAACTTGCATTGGAAACATAACCTTTTGTACGTTTGCATCTGTATCCCTAAATGATACTCCTGCTGTATTTGTAAATAGTGCTGTTGAGCCATCCCAAGAATAACCTATATTTTGATAATTATATGTAAATTGCCAAGCCTCTCTTTCGTCTGTATTAAAAGCATCTATAAGTTTTTGATTTCCGATTCTATTAAATAAATTTATAGAATTAGACAATAACACAACTTCATATAGTCCTGCTTTTAGATATACTGATTTAAGCTGTATAGAACCTTCAAATTGAGGTACAGTACCTACATATAAAACAGCATCAAATAACGTATGTGTGTTAAAAACTAGAGTTTCTAAATTAACATTATACCAATTTTGAAAGAAATCGTTGTTGGCATCTGTAAATGGCAATTTAAATGTTTGTGAATAACTTGCTTTTCGTGATTCAGGTTCTTTAATATCTGAGAATTGAAAGTTTAAACTCACATTAGGGTTTTCTTGTAAATCTAAGTCAAATGTAACGTCCTTAGCTACTTGTAATTTATCTCCAATCTGTAAAGTAAAAGATCCAATATGATTATTCTTACAACTAACAACTATAGATGCTGCTGTAACTTCCAAAATCACACCTATAAAAGTTGTACTGCCATAAGTATATAATTTCTGTCCTGGAGTATAATAGTCTGTCGCATCACCTGAAGGAAAGCTATTTAAAGAAATTGTTTGTACAGCACCAGGTAATATTAAAACATTTGCCGACGGTAGTCCTTGTGTTAATATGGGAACTTTTCGATACGCTACTAATCTAACCTTCATTATGAATTTGTATTTACATTATTAGAGTATTCAATATTTATCGTGTATTGAATTAATTTATCATTAGCAACTGTTTTTTTAATATAGCTGCTATCGGTTACTATTACTGATTGAGTAGTTGATTTATTTGTATTTTGTACCACATAAACATCTGTAGACATTAATAACTTTTCAATTAGTATTGCTTGTTCTTCTCGTATATAATCTGTGTTTAATGTTTCTTTTTTTGTTGCTGTAGTTTGCCTAATAGATTGACCTTTGTCCCAATTAGAATAACGATATTTAGATTTGTTAAATATTCCAATCATTTTATTGTATTTATTTTTTTCAACATCTATAGTCTGTGTTGACTTCAATGTGAAATTAAGATAATCATAAGCACCTAAGCTATTGCGCCAAGCTAGTCTACGTGTTGTATAACCTTTACAACTTTCATCTTGTTTAACAAATACTACTTCCTGCGACATAGGATTGGCACTTGAATCTAAAGCTCTTATAGTATAATTTACCCATCCCGTGTTATTTGAAGGTTTTGATGTAACAGTATCAAATCCCTCTAAATTTCCTGGCCCACATCCAAAATATATAAGTCTCCTTGCATTTGTGTTTACTTCACCACCTGATGTCATAGGATTAGCGCCACCATCTGCAGCCTGATTGTATAAAAGTGAAGTTGATAATGTTGTTCCTGTACTACTATAATATTTTACCATAATAGAGTGTGCTTTGCTATTAAAATCAGTTTCACCATTTAAAAATGCAATGGTATGATAATCAGAATCCATAACTTTGTTTACAGGTTTGTCAAATGTAGTTTCAGCATAGTCATTAGTTGCAATACTAGGATTGTCTGATAAAAAAAGTTTACTTTGAGCATCTAAACAGTATTTTTGGAACGCAATACCTTGAATATAGTCTGTGTCTATACCTCCTGACGCTATTGCTCTTGCGTTAAATAAATCTAAAGAACTCTGCATATAAAAAGAAGTATTAGATACAGGAGTAGAAGGTGTAAAAATGGTGACTGCACTAGATGTGCTTGTTGCATAGGAATCGAAAGCTCTAACGTGAACTTGTGCAATTTGAGTTTGTGCTGTACTATTGTTACCATTTTCGCTAAAAATTTTGTATGCTACAGAGCCACCACTCTCATAAGTATTATCACCTAGTTTATGGATTGTGCTAAATGGAATACCATCTAAATTTTGGTCGAATACTGTGTCTACTAATTGAGTGTTTACAACATCTCTAATATCAAAAAAAGCACGTGCCTTACCTGCTGTAACATCAACACTATAACCGTTTCTTCTTTGATTATATGAAGCTAATAGAGTACCTGTAGTGTCACTTCCTAAATATACTTTTAAACCTATTTTATAAAAGAATAAAGAAGAAATATTTTGATCTTTATAAATCATAAATCCAATCATAGGATTCCAATTAGTTATAACAGGCACTTTTTCTCCTGAATCAACAGGACTTTGCACGATACTTAAATTATTTGTAGACATATATTTATATTTGTTCTAAAGCTAATTCTAAATCATCTGCGAACGCTTCAGTTATGTTATCAGTTTGTTTATTTAATTGTTCTGTAAATGGTTTGCTAAAAAATTGTGTTCTTTCTAATCCTCTTTG
>MDTG01440643.1_pt1 | contig 10826 bp, 11 predicted proteins | sample 811421 | NCBI WGS metagenome assembly MDTG01 (sample SAMN05326645, study PRJNA326480) | marine metagenome | isolation source: seawater | place: Pacific Ocean: South East | collected 2011 | reverse complement strand
TTTAGCTTCAGGCATATTTGTCATGCCAATAACATCAGCGTTCCAAGACCTGTATAAATTTGACTCAGCTAAAGTTGAAAATTGAGGTCCTTCCATAACAACATAAGTCCCTCCTTTTTGATTCTTAATATTTAATTTTTTAAGGGCTGACTGACAACAATCAGAAAGTCCAGGACTTGTTGGTTTTGCCATAGAGACATGTGCTACAATTTCTTCGTCAAAAAAAGTTTTTGATCTTGAAAAAGTTCTGTCTATAAACTGATCAACTATAACAAACTTTCCTGGCTCCAAATTTTCTTTCAAAGATCCTACTGCTGAAACAGATATTATGTCCGTAACATCAAGCTGTTTCATTGCATCAATATTTGCTCTGAAATTTATATTAGAAGGGTTAATTTTATGTCCTCTAGAATGCCTAGGGATGAAACAAATATCTTCTGAGCCTAGTTTTGCTAATAAAATTTCATCTGAAGGGACTCCCCAGGTAGTTTTAATTTTTTTCCATTTAGCATTTTCAAATCCTTCCATTTTATACAGTCCACTACCACCAATTATCCCAAGCTTTCTTTTTTTCATCATTTAATTATTAAAGCTTTTTTGTTAAAACTTGAAGAAAAATATGGACTTAAAAAAATATATTAGATCAATTAAAGATTACCCAAAAAAAGGGATCTTATTTAGAGATATAACGACATTAATAAAAGATCCTGAAGCCTTTAGATATACTAACGATAAGATAATTGAAATTTGTAAAAAACTTAATTTTGATAAAATTTCTGCTGTCGAGTCGAGAGGTTTTATATTTGCAGCAACAGTTTCCTATGCTCTTAACAAACCATTTATATTATTGAGAAAAAAAAATAAATTACCTGCAGAAACACATTCAGTTAATTTCAAACTGGAATATGGTGAGGCAACTATCGAAATACATAAAGATTCGATATCTAAAGATGAAAAAATACTTGTAATTGATGATTTAATTGCGACTGGGGGAACTGCTAAAGCAGCTGCAGAACTTATTGAAATGTCAGGCGGTGTGGTGACTGCATTTATTTTTGTTATTAATCTTTTTGACTTACCCGGCAATGATCTCTTGAATAAACATGGTTATAAAACTCATAATTTAGTAGAATTTCCAGGACACTAATTATTATTTAAAATAAAATTTTCTACATAATCTTTAAGATTAATTTTACCATAATATTTATAAACTTTGTTTGATAAATTTTTGTTAATTAATGCTGATGCATATCTTTCGCCTGATCTTTTAGGTAGAAAATTAACTTTAGATTTAAATAATTTAGCTACGTCTAAAAGAGAATAAGATTTTTTATTAGCAATACTGTAATGCCTACATAAATTTTTCTTCCAAGCTAAATAGCAAATATTTACAGTATCATCAATATGAGTAAAACGCCTAGTTTGCGAACCAGGTTTAACAATTGGTAATGGTTTTTTTCTTTTGTAATGATCTTCAAAAATTCCTATTACTGTTGACATCTGACCTTTGCAAATCTGGTGAGGACCATAAACATTATAAAAATAAATTACCTCATATTTAAAATTGAACCATCTTTTTAAATTTTCTAAAAGTTCTAGATTTTTAGATTTAGAAAAAGCATATGGAGATAAATTTTTATCTTCTCCCTTGTTACCTAATGAAGCGGATGTTGCTGAATAAATTAATTTTATTTTATTTTTTAAACAAAAATTAAATACAGCATTTGAACCGACAGAGTTTGACTCGATGCATTCATTCATTTTCAAAAAACTTTGATATATTCTAGCAAATTCACCAAAATGAAAAACAGTTTTAATGTTATTATGATTAATTAATTCAGATATATTTGTAGTGCTGCCTTTTATATATTTTACTCTATTACTCTTAATATGATTATATCTAGTTCCTGAAGAATAGTTATCAATGCTAATAATTTTATATTTAGTTTTTAATAGAATTAGTTTGATAAGATTTGTTCCAACAAAACCAGCGCCACCTGTAATTAAAATTTTATTTTTTTTTGGCATTTAAATGACTAGTATCTTTTAAGGCTTTATAAATCAATCTAATGATGGTCTATACCAAGATTTTTTTCCAAATATTGAATTTAAAATACCACTCATTCTACAAAAATATATATCTTTTTTTTTTTTATCAAAAATAATTGTATATATTGCAGTTTTGAAAACAGATGAAACTAATTTTGGTAAAATAATCAATAAAGCTATAAAAAAACCTTTATGTTTTTTATGATAGTAAAATGTTGACCACATCCAATGCCAATTTCTATTTTTTTCTAATTCTATTAAATTATTTTTTTTCACTGAACTGCCTCCCTCATGATTTATAATTATAGATCTATTCATTAAAATTTTTCCTCCCAGTGTATCGACATTTTTACACAAATCAATTTCTTCAAAATATAAAAAAAAATTTTCATCAAAAAATTTTTTATTAAATTTTTCTAAATTAAAAAAAATTGCAAACCCTTTTAAATTTTTTACTTCGAATATTTTGTTTAGATTAGAATTGTCATTTTCTAAATAATTATTTGCCGGTCCCATTAACCAAAAATCTTTATTATTATTAGCTGAAATAAAAAAGTTTTTAATTGCATTATTTGAAACTATTGTGTCTGGATTCAAAATTAATGCATATTTTGTTTTAACTTTACTTAATCCTATATTATTTGCAACAGAGTATCCTTTGTTTTCTCCTGTCAATATACATTTAACATTTGGATACTTGCTTTCAATATTTGTTCTAAAATTTTCATTTTTAGAATTTTCAACAACAAAAATGCTGATATTACTAGGGATAGAGTCTAGGCAAGAAAATATTTTATTCTCACTTTTAAATGTTACAATTACCACAGTAAGTTCTTTTGATTCCATAAAATAATAATATTTGATTTTAAAAGATAATTCTTTTACTAATTTACCACATTAACCATATAATTCTAAATTAATATGAAAAAAATAATTGTAACAGGGGGGTCTGGTTTCATAGGTAGTAATTTAATTAATTACCTTATTCAAAAAAAATATTTCGTTATAAATATAGATAAACTCACTTATTCATCTAATAGGTACGATGATAAAATAAGAAATAAACGAAATTATAAATTATTTAAAATTGATATTAATAGTAAAGAAAAATTAATAAAAATTATCAAAAAAAATAAACCAAAAGTAATTTTTAATTTAGCGGCAGAAACACATGTTGATAGATCAATAGATGGCCCTAAAACTTTTATTCATACGAACATAAACGGGACATTTAGTCTGCTTGAATGCTTGAGATTTTTTAAAAAAAAAAATATTTTAATTAAATTAATACATATTTCTACTGATGAGGTATATGGTGATATAAAGAAAAATCTAAGATCAGATGAAAATTTTAAATATGAACCAAGTTCACCTTACTCAGCATCAAAGGCTAGTGCAGATCATTTAGTAAAATCATATATTAGAACATACAAAATCAATGCTGTCATATCTAATTGTTGCAATAATTATGGACCATATCAATTTCCTGAAAAATTAATCCCAAAAATGTTGTCTAACATTTTTAATAAAAAAGAATTGCCGATTTATGCGAAAGGTAAAAATTCTAGGGAATGGATACATGTGCACGATCATTGTGAGGCCTTATTCAAGCTATATTTGAAAGGTAAATCTGGTCATAGTTATAATGTTGGATCTGGTATAAATTTAAAAAATATTGATTTAGTAAACAAAATTTTAAAAGTTTGTAAGTTAAAAAAAATTCATATTGATAAAAAAACAAAAATTAAATTTGTAAAAGATAGACCGGGACATGATTTCAGATATGCATTAAATAATAACAAAATTTTAAAAGAACTTAAATGGAAATCTAAAATAAATTTTGAAAAGGGATTGAGTCAAACAATTGATTGGTATTTAGAGAATAAAGGTTTTTTAAAAAGTATTTCTAAAAAGATTTATGAAAAAAGATTGGGTCTTAAAGCATGATTAATAAAGGAATTATCTTAGCAGGAGGAATGGGTACAAGAATGAGCCCTTTGACAAAAGCTGTGAATAAACAATTATTGCCTTTGTATGATAAGCCATTAATTTTTTATCCAATGTCAATTTTGATGCTAGCCGGAATTAGAAATATTCTTATAATAATAAATAAAGGACAACTTAATCAATTCAGAAGAATACTTCCTGAGAACAATAATCTAGGAGTCAAAATTGAGTATAAAGAACAATTAAAACCTGCTGGCTTACCTCAAGCATTTACAATTGGTGAAAAATTTATTGGTAAAGATAATGTCTCTTTAGTCTTAGGTGATAATTTTTTTTATGGTCAAAGTCTTACTAAAATTTTAAAAAAAAATACTAGTTTTAAAAAGGGTGCAAAGGTATTTCTTCACCCTGTTAAAAACCCTCAGCTGTATGGTGTTGCGACATTAAATAAACAGAAAAAAGTAATCAAGCTAATAGAAAAACCAAAAAAAACTGTTTCAAATTTAGCTGTAACAGGCCTTTATTTTTTTGATAATAAAGTAATTCAATTTTCAAAAAAACTTAAACCCTCTAAAAGGGGTGAGTTCGAGATAATTGATCTTTTAAATATTTACAAAAAAAGCAAAAGTCTAAAAGCAGAGTTTATAGGGAGAGGTGGTGCATGGTTAGATACAGGTAATGTTAAAGATTATTATGACGCATCAAATTTTATATCTACTATTGAAAATAGACAGGGCTTAAAGATTGCTTGCTTAGAAGAAATTGCTCTCAAAAACAAATGGATTAAGAATAAAGATATCAAAAGGGCAATCACGTTTTATGGTAATTGTGATTATTCAAAATACTTAAAATCTTTGATAAAATAATGATAAAAATTCTTGTAACAGGTTCAAATAGTAGATTTGGCAGAGTTTTAGAGGGTTTAAAAACAAAAAATAAATTTATTTTTAAAACCAAAAAAGAGCTAAATATTTTATCAACCTCCTCAATAGCTAAATGTTTAAAAAAATATAAGCCTAATTCAATATTACATCTAGCAGGTTTGTCTAGACCTATGAATGTTCATGAAAAAAATATTATTAAAAGTATTAATTTAAATATTATTGGTACTAGCAATATTGTTATGGAAGCATCAAAACTTAATATAAAAGTTGTTTATCTTTCAACAAGTTATGTTTACCCAGGTCTCAAAGGAAATTACAAGGAGCATGACCCGGTAAAACCATGGAATAATTATTCCTGGTCAAAATTAGGTGGAGAGTGTGCTATGCAGATGTATAAAAATTCACTCATAATAAGACTTTGTATGACTGAAAAACCATTTGTTCACAAATTTGCTTACGCAAATGTAAAGTCAAACTTTATATTTCAAGAAGATGCAGCAAAATTATTAATGAAGATTATAAATAAAAAAGGCATTATCAATTTAGGGGGTACAAGTAGGACAGTTTACGATTTTGCAAAAAAAAATGCCAAAAACGTTAAGAAAAAATTTTCAAAAGGTGAATTTCCAAAAAGAACAGATATGAACTTATATAAGTTACAAAAATTGATTAAAAATGATTATAAAAAAAACAAAATTTAAAGATTTATTAATAATAAAACAAAAAAATAATACCGATCAAAGAGGAAATCTTAGAGAAACTTTTAACAATAAATTATTAAAAAAAAAGTTTGTCTTCGAATATTGTACAACTTCCAAAAAAAATGTATTACGTGGTTTTCATTTTCAATCGAAATTTAAACAATCAAAATATGTTAATGTTATCAAAGGAAAAATTCTTGATGTGGTAATTGATTTAAGAAGAAAATCGAAAACTTTTGGTAAATCTTTCAGAATAATTTTATCAAAAAAGAATGCTTTAGGGCTATATATACCAAGAGGTTTTGCTCATGCGTACTATAGTTTTGAAAAAGAAAACATAATTTATTACAAACTTGACAACTATTACGCTCCGAAATTTGAAAATGGAATTATTTATAATGATAAATTAATTAATGTTAAATGGCCGAAAAAGAAAATGTTTGTTTCAAAAAAAGATAAAAATCTTATTACTTTAAAAGAATTTATAAAAAAATTTAAAAGTCTTTAATTTAAATGAGAAATATCATTAAAAATTATTGGAAGAGTTTTATATTTTGTATATTTTTTGAACCAAAATGACATGTATCTTTCAGCCAAAAATCCATAAATTCTTTTCATTCCGTAACCTTGCAAATTAAATCCAAATTCTTTTTCACATTTTTCTAGCCATGGGAAAACATCGTTATAATAATTATTTAAAATATGATTAGATTTACAAATAAACATATTGTGTGGATTAAAAGAAACTTCTGAATTTACAAAATCATTAAAATCTTTTTGATCTTTTTTATCTAATAGATTAATAGCTATATCTAAATTTCCATGTCCATGCATCATATCAAAATGAAATTTAATATTTCTTTTATTTTTGTTAAAAAATAATGAAGGATTTTTAATCATAATTTTAAGATTTTTTTTTATAAACTTGGAAAATCTAAATTGGTTTATATACAAGGGCTCTCCAAGTATACTTTCATAATTAGTATAGTTCTTTGGAATTTCTTTTATTAGTTGATTATTTAATTCATTTAAATTTGTGATTTTTAATTCTTGTTCTTTATTAAACCAATGCTTTCTATACTGACAGAATCCAATCCATTCTTCTTCTGGTTTAATTATTTTATTTTTCCAAAGCCAATAGTGAAAAGTATACTCACCATAATAGGCATTTTTAAAAGAAATATTTTTTTGTGTGTTATCAGTTATAAATTTTTTTGAAAAAATATTATTTCCAAGCCCAACTGGTTCATAACCTAATCTTTTAATTTTATCATAATGTTCATCAAAGATTGTTACGCAATACATTTTCATTATTTTATGATGTAAAAAATCTGTATTTTTTCATAATTAATGTTGACTTGGGGCGGATAAGAGCCACTGACAACTATTTTTTTACACTAGTCAGATAGCACCTATTTTAATGTTTTATATTATACAATACTTTTTGTACAACATAAAAATATGTTTTGTTTATTAGTATTTCGAAACTAGATCTTGGTTTGATATAATATTTTATGATTTTTGTTCATATAGGAGCTGGTGCAGGTGATCTTGATCCATCAACTAATTTTCGAGATGGATTTTCAGAATATGTTAAAAAAATTAAAAGTGAAGAAAAAAATATTTTTGTTGTTGAAGCTAATCCCAATAATATAGAAAAATTAAAGGAGTGTTGGAAAGATTATAAATATGTAGAGATTTTTAATTTTGCTGTTACACCTAATGATCATTCAAAAGAAAATATAACCCTTTATTATAGTCAAGATGATAAGCCTCATTACCAACTACTCTCACATGACAAAAATTTTGTAAAACATTATTTCCCTAATTCTGCAATAAAAGAAATTGAAATCAAAACAATAAAAATAAAGACTTTTCTTGAAAAAAATTTCTCTAACTTAATCATTGACTCTTTTTCTATAGATGTTGAGGGTTTAGATTACAAAATATTTATGGATATAGACCTAAAAAAATTTAATATTTATCAATTTTCAATTGAATATTTTCATTTAAACAAAAATCAAAAAAAAGATATAATTAAAAAATTTATTAAAAATGGGTACTCATATAATGGATTTGGATTAGACCATAATAATCTAGATTGGTTATTTATTAAAAAAAGATCTTTTTGGAATAACTTTATTGTAAAAATATTTCCATATATTCACAGAATTCATTATAAAAGGCTTAATACATTAATAGAAAAATTACAGAAATAATTATCTTTGAGTTAGATCAGCTTGTGTTCAAAAGTATGCTAACGTAATTTTTTTGGTAGCGAGAGGCGGATTCGAACCGCCGACCCCAGGCTTATGAGTCCTGTGCTCTAACCAACTGAGCTACCTCGCCACAAAAAGTGTTTATAGTATATTTAAATAACTAAATCATTAGTTTAGTTAATGCTTAAAATGGTCGATAATTTGTAATTTTAGATTGTTAAAATGATGCCAAATACAGTTGCAGCTGATACTGCTGCTAAACTTAGAGCCAAATTTCTTTTCTTTTCGATTTTTTTTTCTTTATTCATCCTCGATATTAGATCGGTAACCTTTACCTTGCCTTGAGGTAAGATTTGTTTTGTATGATTTTCAAAAGGAAAGTTTGAACTCATAGCCATAACGTACATGCAAGACTGGTTTAATCAAATGATTAGATTGTGCAATTTAGGTTTTAAAAAATGAAATAGCCCAAAATGAATTAATTTTTCATTAGTGATAAATTTGGATCATGAAGAGGTTCTTTTTCATACATTAAACGGTATTTTTTACCTTCCACCTCAATATGAAGATCCTCTTTAGCTACATCATTTCGAACATATGCTAAACAAATATTCTTTTTATAACAAAAAGAATAATTTGAACTGGTGGTATTTCCAACTACTTTATTTTTTAAATATATGGGCTCATCATGAAGTAAAAGAGGCTCGCCTGGCTTAAAATTATCTTTTAAAGAAAACAAATCTAATTTGCGATTAAATACCTTTTTATTAATTATGTTCTCGATAGCATTTCTTCCAATAAAGTTTTTTTTCTTTTTTAAGTTAACTGCAAATGAAAGTCCTGCTTCTATAGGATTTGTTTCTGAAGTTATATCGTGCCCCCAATGTAAAAATTTTTTTTCTAATCGTAGTATGTCTAAAGTATGCATGCCAGAATAACCAAGTTTATATTTTTTTCCTAAAATATAAATTTTATCAAATATTTCTTTTGCTTTTTTTTTAGGCATATAAATTTCCCAACCTAGTTCACCAACAAATGACAATCTTTGAAACCACACTTTTGTTTTGGAAATTTTAAGATATTTTCCCCGTGCAAAAGGAAATTGATCTTTGGAAAAATAATCACCAACTAATTCACTTAAAAATTTCCTACTATTAGGTCCAAATAATCCAATACAAGAAATTTGATCAGTAACATCTTTAAAAATAATTTCTTTGTTAATATTTTTCAATATATGGGATTTATTGTGGCTACGAACAAAAGCTGGACAAATGACTCTAAAATAATTTTCCTTTAAACAACTAATAGTGACATCTGCTTCTATGCCTCCTGATTTATTTAGCATTTGCGTGTATGTAGTTCTACCTTCAATATTTTTTACATTGTTCGCACACAAATACTGTAGCTGATCATGAGCATTAACACCGCTTACATCAAATTTTACAAAAGGTGATAAATCAAAAAAACTTAGATTGTTTCTAGTTTTCAAACATTCTTTTTTTGCTGACAAATACCAATTTTGATAACCATAACTATATTTATAGATCGGTTTTTTATCTTTTGAAAACCACATCGGTCTTTCATAGCCTGCGATTTGACCAAAGCAAGCACCTAATTTTTTCAATTGATTATGATAAGGTAAAAGCTTTATATTTCTTGAAGTTTTTAATTGCTTATAAGGCCAGTGCATCTTAAATAAATTACCTAAGGTTTCTGTTGCTCTATTTTGAATAAATTTTAGTGAAGAGTTAAATTTCTCAAATCTTTTTATATCTAAACTAAATATGTCTTGATTATTATGACCTCTTATCATTAATTCTGCTATTGTTTTTCCTGCGCCGCCACCTGAGCCGATGCCAATACTATTAAAACCACAACACACGTAAAAATTTTTAATTTCCGCTGTCTCTCCTAAAAGAAAGTTGCTATCTGGCGTAAATGACTCTGGTCCTGAAAAGTATTTCTCAATTTTAAAATCCTTTATATTTGGAATTCTTTTTGCTGCTAAATTGTGCAACATTCTTATATATTTTTTATTTACTTTAAACTCACCAAATGAAAAATTATTAGGGACAACACCTTTTTTTTTAAAAGCATTTTTAGCATTAGGCTCAAAAATACCGATCATCATTTTTTTATGATATTCTCTAATGTACAAATATGAGTCTGGGTCTCTAAACGTAGGCAAAACTCTTGGAAGGTTTTTATAATTTTCTGTGATCATATAAAAATGCTCATTTGGATATAAAGGAATGCTCACACCTGCAGCTTCTCCAATTTGTCTTGACCACATTCCAGCACATAACACGATATATTCACAATTAATTTTTCCTAAATTTGTTTCAATACCTCTTATTTGATTTTCTCTTTTCAAAATTTTTTGTAATATACATTTTTCAAATATTTGTACTCCTTCATTTTTTGCTGCTAAGGCAATGACTTTTGTGAGCACTTCGGGATCTGCTTGGCCATCTTGTGGAATATATAATCCTCCATAAATGTCTTTATTTTTTGCTATTGGGTACAAATCCTTAAATTTTTTTTTATTTATAATCTCAATATTTAAATCAAATAATTTTGATGTGGTAAGTTGTCTTAAATATTCTTGATATCTTGGTTTTGTGGTTGCAATATTGATTGTACCTGTTTGACGAAAGCTTGTATCTTGACCTGTAATATTTTTTAAATCTTTGTAGAACTTTACAGAATTTTTTCGAATTTTTGTTATTTGAGGAGTTGTACCTAATTGAGTAACCATTCCCGCAGCATGCCAGGTTGTACCGGAAGTTAAAATATCTCTTTCAATTAAAACTGTATCCCAGCCATTTTTTGCTAAGTGATAAGCTGTTGAGCAACCAGCGATCCCTCCTCCTATAACTACCACTTTTGCTTCATGTGGAAGAGAGTTCATTTTTAACCTGATAGTATTTCTACTGGTGAAGAATATTTTAAATTAAATGCATCAGAAACACCTTTGTAGGTAATCTCTCCCTTATAAACATTTAAACCTGCTAAATAATTTTTAT
>MDTG01102383.1_pt1 | contig 10826 bp, 10 predicted proteins | sample 811421 | NCBI WGS metagenome assembly MDTG01 (sample SAMN05326645, study PRJNA326480) | marine metagenome | isolation source: seawater | place: Pacific Ocean: South East | collected 2011 | reverse complement strand
TCGATTTTCAGGAAAAGTAATTATTGGTAAAAAAAATAAAATTTTTGATAACTGCACATTTGTGAATGCAAAAATTGGCAATTACAATAAAATAGAATCAAATAGTTTTATTAAAGACTCAAAAATAAATAATTCTAATAAAATTGGTCCTTTTGCTTTTATAAGGAGCGATTGTAGAATTGGTGACTTTAATCGAGTTGGAGTGTTTGTAGAAATTGTAAGAGCAAATATCAAACATAATGTTCAAATATCACATCAAGCAATAATTATAGATATATCATTAGGAAATAATGTAATCATAGGCGCTGGAGTTTGTGTGGCAAATTATTATAAAAATAAAACAAATAAATCAATTGTTGGTAGAGCTACATTAATTGGTTGTAATACAACAATAGTATCGCCTGTAAATATAGGTTCAGATGTAATAATTGGAGCGGGTTCATTGATAAATTTTAATGTATCGAACAAAAAAAAAATTCTTCAAAAGAGAACGATATCTTAGATTATTTTAATAGGTTTCGTAGATAGATTTTTAGTTCTCTAGATTTTTTTTTAGCTAAAAAGCTTTTCACATCTATAATAGTATTAATTATATCAATTTCTTTTTCATTTTTTTCTAATGAAACAAAAATTTTATTATTTTTAGTTTTCATTGGGTTCTCATCAAAAAAAACTTCTTCGTGCATTTTCTCACCTTTTCTAAGGCCTGTATATATTATATCTATTTCTCCCTTAGTATAATTACCATTTGAAATTGAGTAAGCTAAACTTTTCATATGATTTGCAATGTCTAAAATCTTAATTGGCTTACCCATATCCAGAACAAAAACCTCACCACCTTTTGATATAAAATTTACATTTATAATCAAGGATGCAGCGTCAGGTATTGTCATAAAATACCTTGTCACCTCAGGATCAGTCACAGTTAAAGGTCCTCCCTTTTTAATTTGGTTTATAAATTGTGGTATTACGGAACCAGAGGAGCCAACAACATTTCCAAACCTTACTATACTATAATTTTTATTATATTTATTACTAATATGTTTAACATATATTTCACATAATCTTTTAGTAACACCCATGATATTATTAGGCCTTACAGCTTTATCAGTAGAGATAAATATAAATTTATTTACATCAAACTTAATTGCGAGATCTAATAAGTGAACAGTGGTGAGGAAATTATTCTCTAAACCAATCAATGCATTATCCTCAACAATTGGCACATGCTTATAAGCAGCTGCATGAAAAATTATTGTAGGCTTTATATCTTTAATTAAATCATTCAAATCTGCGTGTTTTTTTAAATCAAATAATATAAATTTGATATCAACATTCTTTTTATCAGTATTCTTTGTGAGATTATTTATATCATCCTCTATTTTATAAAGGTTATATTCATTTATATCGAGAATATATATTTTAGAATTAAATGATTGAGCTATTTGCCTTGATAGTTCACTACCGATTGACCCTCCACCACCTGTAATAAGAATAGTTTCTCTATTAAATGAATTTTTAAAATTTACCTTTATATTTCCATTTAATTTTGAGCTTATTAAATCGATTGAGTTTAAGTCTTTTAATTCACTATAGGAAATATTTTCATAATTAGCTTCAAAGAGATTAGGGGCAATTTTAATTGATACTTTTTTTCCTACTACCTCATTTGTGATTTTATTTTTTATAAAATTTGTATTAGATGGTATGGCTATAATTATTTCTATAACATTTTCATTACTAATTAAATGATCTATATCATCGAATGAAAAAACTTTAATACCATCTAATACTCTACCTATCTTCTGATTATCATCATCTACAAAAAAAATTTTTTTATAATATTTTCTGTCTCTGATAATACTTAATATGTTTGCACCTAATTTACCAGCGCCATATATTATAACAGATTTATTCTTATAGTAATTCTTGCCTCTTAGATTGCTTATCTGATTAGTGATTAAATATCTAAAAAAAGATACTAATATAAACAAGAATGCCCCGTTAACTAGCGGGGTAAAAATTGATATGCTTTTATCGTTTAGTATCAAATAGAATAAAAATGAAAAAATAGAATAAAAAATTATTGCTTTAAAATAGTTTACTAAAGATTGAAGGCTTTCAAATCTTATAAAGGATGAGTAAATTTCAAAATATTTAAATACTAAAAAGAAGATTAGTAAACTTAAAAAATATATAATAAAAAATGACTTATTAAATTCTCCACCTAAAATTACAAAAGATAATATAAGTGATATTGTGAGTAAAAATGTATCTAATATTACTAAAAATAATTTTTTTTTATTAACACTTAACTCTAAAAGAAGATTGATTAATTTGTTCAAAATAGGTTTAATCTATATTAAATTTTCTAAATATTTGCAACAAATGCTAAAGTATAAAACTTCAAAGATAATAAAATCAAATAAAATTAACAGTGACTCAAGAGGTTATTTTAATTCCTTATTAGATGATAATATTAAAAATATCTCATACCTTTTTAGTGAAAAAAATACTATTAGATCTAATCATTATCATTTAAAAGATTATCATTATATTTACGTAATAAATGGGAATATCCATTATTTTTATAAAAAAATTAATTCTAAAAATACAAATTACCTTTATGTAAATAAAGGTGAAACTATATTTACTCCCCCACTTGAACTACATGCTACTTATTTTAGCCACAATACAACTATGATAGTTGCAAATAATATGCCCAGAAAAAAAAGCACATATGAGTCTGACTTAGTGCGCGAAAATTTTATTGATATCAAATTTGCCAAATATTTTCTCAAAAAAAATTGAAAACTAAATTTAATAAAATAAGTAAATGCAGATTATGTGATGGTAAGTTAAGAACTGTTTTACAATTTAAAAATAACTGTATAGGAAACGATCTAAAAAAGACGCCTTATAGTTCAATAAATCAAAAAAAATATCCTCTGGGTTTAAATAACTGCACCAGTTGCAATCACTTTCAATTAAATATTTCTATAGATCCTAGAGTGCTTTACGCTTCAAATTACACCTATTTAAGTGGTATTGGAAAAACGTTCGTAAATCATTTTAGTGATTACTGTAATTGGATAACAAAAAAATTAAAACTTAATAAAAAAGATTTTGTTGTAGATATTGGATCAAACGATGGGACTTGCTTAAGTTTTTTCAAAAAAAAAAAAATAAATATTTGTGGGGTTGATCCAGCAAAATTACCAGCAAAAATAGCAAATGAAAAAGGTATTTACACACTTAATAAGTTTTATGGAGAAAAAACAAATAAATTTATTATCAAAAAGTTTGGACAACCAAGTCTAATTACTAGTCATAATGTATTAGCTCACATAGACGATATAAAAAGTGTGTTTCATAATTTATATGAATTATTAAAGTTGGATGGATATCTTTGCTTTGAGATTGGATATTTTAGAGAAGTATTAAAAAATAATTATTTAGATACAATTTATCACGAACATTTAGATTATCATCATGCTAATCCATTAGTTAATTTTCTAAATAGTATAGGTTTTAGTGTAATTGATATTAGTACCAATAAAATTCAAGGAGGAACTCTTAGAATTTTAAGTAAAAAAAAAATAAATATTCAAAATGAAAAGAGAGTAATTGATTTTTTAAAAAAAGAAAAAAAAGGTATTCTTTATAATTTTCAAAAAATACAGAAAAATGTCATTAAATTCCAAGAAAATTTAAAAAAAGTTAATATAAAAATACTTGAATTGAAGAAAAAAAACCAAACTATTATTGGTTATGGTTCTCCCACAAAAGCAGCACTATTAGCAAGCATTATAAAAATTAATTCAAATTTGATAAAATATACTATTGAAGATAATCAGTTAAAATTGAATAAATATATTCCAGGAACAAATATAAAAATTAAAAAAATTAGTAAAAATGATATCAATTCATGCAATTTTATATTTTTATTTGCTTGGAACTTCGAGAAAGATATAGTCAATAAGTTAAAAGCTATAAAAGAAAAAAATGTTAAAATTCATATTATTGTCCCTTTATCTAAAATGAAAATTTATGAAATTTAATTATAAATCTATATCAATTATTGCGCCTCATCCAGATGATGAAGTGCTAGGTTGTGGTGGATTATTATCAAAATTTAGTAAACATAATGATATAAATATTAATATTTTAATTGTTAGCGGGCACTTACCACCTCTTTACTCAAAGAAGCATTTTAATATAACTAAAAATGAATGTGAGTTATCTTGTTTAAAGTTGGGTGTTAAAAGCAAGCCAAAGTTTTTAAAAATACCTGCCACTAAAATAAATGATTTTCCGTCAAACAAACTGAATGATATTATCAAAAAATTTATAATTGATAATAAAAGTGATTTGGTTTGCATACCTTTTCCTGACAGACACATAGATCATAAAGTAGTATTTGATTCTTGTATGGTTGCAACTAGACCCGTTGGAAAATTTTATCCAAAACTTTTAATGTGTTATGAAACACTTTCAGAGACAAATTGGAACGCACCATTTATTGAGCCAAATTTTACCCCAAATTTATATATCAATATTGATAAAGAAATTAATACTAAAATTAAAGCCATGGACATATATAAATCTCAATTTTTAGAAACTAGATCAGGAGAGGCAATAAAATCTCTTGCTAAATTCAGAGGAAGTCAAAATGGAAGTAGTTATGCAGAGGCATATCAAGTAATAAGGCATTTATTGTAAAGATATTCCATTTTTTTTAGCATTTTAAGTTGCTTTAAATTATCGGTATTTGATAACTGATTTTTTTTAAAAAAACCTCTACTTTGATTAAATGTATAATTGAATTGATTAAAATCATTAAAATTTATTTTTTTTAATAATTTATTATTAAAATAGATTTTATAATATTTTTTTTTAATTGTACCAAAAAAAAAATATTCCATGACAACCTTAAAATTATTATTTAATAAAATAGAAATATTATTTTTATATATTTTATCTCTACCAATGTGGGCTTTGATATCAAATTTTTCGTGATGTAATTCAAAAAGAGATGAATAGATTGTTCTTTTTTGATAAAAGTTTTTAAGTAATTTTATTGAATTTATATTTATTTTAGAAAATACTGTGAAAGAAGTTATATAACATCCTATATCATAAATTGTAGACACAACATAATTAGAATTTGTTCTAAAACTATTAGATGGATAAGAAGGTAATAAAAAATTTATATTAATTGAAATTATCTCATCTGAAAAATTGTTAATTAATGATGATATGATATGGAAAGCATAGGAATGCCTATACATGAAATTCTCATAAATGAATTTATTATTTTTTTTCTTTAAATTTATACACTTTATCAACGATGCTGATGATAAAAAAGAGGGTTTTTCTATTATTATATTAAAATTATTTTTTAGAATTTTTAAAGCTTGTTTTTGATGTATCTTTGGAGGTGTACTTAAAATAAAAATAGTATTTTTAGATACCTTTTTTAAAGCTTGATCTAATGTATTAAAGATAATTATACCATCTATGGTTTTTTTCCTTTGAGAGGTTACAACGTATTTTAAATTATTTTTAGATTTAATTATTGAAGGTATAATTTTTTTATCTGAGTGTTTACCGATACCCACTAAACAAAAATCTAATGTCATTTGTAATAATAGAGTCTTATCAAAGAGTAATTAATTATACTAAATATAGAAATAATAAATATATTACTTATAGAAAAATTAAAATTATTATAAAAATAAAAAAAAAATAAAATAATTAAAGTATTAAATATACCTGGTATTAGATAATAGAAACCTTTTTTGTTTATCTCTAGATTTTGATACAGATGGTAATAACTTCTGGTTAATAGATTCTCTTTTTTTTTAAGTCTTATCAAGATAAAACAAAAAGTGTCAATTATATAAAAGATAAAACAAATTATAAATAAGCATAGATTATTTATACTTAAATTGCTGAACAAAAGTAGAAGTATAACACCTGAGATTATGTAACAACCAGAGTCACCAAAGAAACTTATTTTACTTATATTAAAAAAGCTAAAAATAAATAAATGTATTAACATACAAATTATTAATTTTTTTTCGAAAGGGCTTATACTATTATCAATAAATAAAATACTTAATAAATACACTGTAATCATCACAGTTATATATAGATCAGATCCATCATTAAAATTAATTAAATTTGTTAATGAAAATGAGAGGATAGTAATTACTAAGAATAGAATAATAAAATAATCATTATAATGATTTCTTACAAAATAAAATAGAATTGCACCTAGTGATAATTGTAGAAAAATTCTTACTTTAAAATTTAACGTTTTAAAGTCATCTAATAGATAAACAGTAGATAAAAAAAATAATGACACAAAAAATAAAATATTTTCATTTGAATTTATATATGCAACAAATAACAATAAAATTGAGAGACCATAACCTGCACCAGAGGAAGTATTCTGATTTTGTTGATTAATTTTAATCCAAATTAGATGATTAAGAAAAATAGAAAAAAATGAAAAAATAAATACAAAGATATAAAGTATATTAATCATAAGTTTTTTTATTAGGATAAATAGTCAACAAAATACCAATAATTAATATTATAATTTTACCTTTAATTGATCTTCTAAATTTATAAAAATTACAAATTAAAAAAAATCCATTGAATTTACTTTTATATAATTTTTCATAAAATGAACTTTCTATATTAATAGCTTCTGCAATAAGTCTAGATTGTTTAATAACATGACCATTTATAACTAATTTTAATCTTTTAATAAATCCTTTGATACTATCACTACTTCCTAATTCATTATGTGAATGTTGACGGTAGTAAACAGAAATTTTTTCATCAATGAACCAATTCCTATATTTATGACGAGTGAAAGCGTATAAAAGCCAGTCATGATGCTTTATTTTTTCTTGAATCCATTTATTTTCTTTTAATAAAATTTTAAAATTGGTAATTATAAATTGCTTTATTAAGTAAGTGCTTCCAGCTCCACCGCCTTCAAATAGATAATCAAAGCTGACTTGATTATCAGATTTATTGACAGTTTTAAGGAGTTTTTTTTTTATAAAAGGTCTTACATTTGAGGAATAAGCATTATAACCACTTTGAATAACATTAATCGCTTTATTTATTTTAAAAGGTTTCCAGATATCATCTTGATCACTGAAACCAACATAATCATATTTTGATAAATCAATATCTAAAATCATTCTAAAAAAATTCTTTGCTGCTGACTTAAATCTATTACTAGTTTTTTCTAAGATAAAAATATTTTTATTAAATTTAGCAAAGATTTTACAAATTTCCATTGTTCGATCCTCAGAGTTGTCGTCACTAATAAATAAATCTAAATCTACATTTTTTTGAGATAGGACTGATCTAATCTGCCTATCTATAAAGTTTTCACCATTGTATGTTGCAAGAAGAATAGCTACTTTAGGTTTAATTGTATTATTCAAAGTATTTATTTTTTATAAAAGAAGTATTATCTGCTGTATTTGACCAAGTAAAATCAAGAGATCGTTTGTGCGCTTTGTCAACCATCATTTCATAATTTTTTTTATCAAGGCCTCTAGCGAAGTTTAATGCTTTTTCAAAAGAGACATTATCATTGTTTATGAACATAATTGAATTTATCTTATCAATACAAAAATCACTAGTACCTCCTATTGATGGAACAATTGGTAAACAACCAGAGGCCATAGCCTCTAAAGCAGGCATACCAAAGCCCTCATCTAAGGTAGTAGAAATAAAAAATTTAGATTTTGAAAAAAAAATATTTAATTCTTGTAAACTTACAAAATGATCATGAATTTCTATTTTGCAAGATATATTTTTTTTTAAAAAAGAAAGTTCTAATCTATCTGAATTTATAATAAGAAGTTTCTCATTTTGCGTAAAACTTCTAATATTATTAATCAGCATTTTTGTATTCTTCCAACCATCCTTTCTAAATATGTAAACATAATCATACTGTTTATCTAATTTATAGAATTTGTAATTAGTACCTGGGGATATTTTTCCAATTAATTGTGTTTTTTTAAAATTTGTAGATACCCAATTTTTTATGAAGTCTGAATTATAAATAACAGTTTGATTGAAAGATAATTTATATAAAAATTTATATATAGAATTAATTATCCAATTATAATTTTTATCAAAATATATAGTATCTTTGCCTTGAATAAATCTTACAAAATTAATTCTAAAAATGAACAAAATTATACCTGCAATTGGATCGGATAATAATTTTATTTTTTGTTTTTCTTTTTTTAGTTCTAATATATTTCTTAAGGATTTTTTAATTGATCCTTCAAATAAATAAATTTTTTTTGCACCTAAGGTGTCAGAGACTTTATTTAATACCTGAGTGCCTCCACCATAACTTTCTTTTAAATATATTGAAAGATATTTCATTTAATTAAATATTTATGTTTAAATAATTTCATAAAATATATAATTGTCTGTAATATTTTAAATTTTTCAGTTAATTTTTGAATTTCATATTGCTCTTTTAAAGTTTTAAACTTATTTTTGGAACTAAATCCACCTACATTAAAAATTCCTGAAATAAAATCTTCATAAATTATCTTAACTTTTGAGTAAACACATGTCTTTATAAACAACGCATCTGAACAAATTGGGAACTTAAGTGTGTATTTACCGTATTTTTTATGTAAATCTCTCTTTATTAGAGTAGCTACTGAGTGTGAGCTGGATAAACCATTCATGCCTTTTAACCATCCCAACTTTTTATAAGGTTGATATATTTTGTCTCCAACTCTCCATTTTGATGCAATTATATCTGGTGAATATTTTTTGATAGCTAAATTAAAATTTTTAATTGCATCAATGTCTAATAAATCATCTGATCCTACTATAAGATAATACTCGCTTATACAATTAGAAATTGCTTTATTGAAAGCATCATAAATACCTTTGTCCCTTTCAGAATATATTTGTAAATTATTAAAATTATAATTTTTTATTAATTTTAATGTATTATCAGATGATAAACCATCTTGAATTAGCCAATAAAAATTTCTATCAGATTGACTCTTAATTGTATCAGAAAGATTAGTTATAACTTTCTCAGAGTTTAAAGTTGCTGTAATAACGGTGATTTTATGCATTTTTATGGGAATTTTAAAAATTTATTTCAAATACCACTCAATGGTTTTTAAAATATTTTTATCTAATTTATTACTTGGTTCCCATTTAATTTCTTTTTTAATCTTTTTAATATTTAGAGAGTACTTTTTATCATGACCTTTTCTATCTGGAACGTGCTTTATTAAACTTGAACTTCTAAAGTTTTTTGTTCCAAAATTTGTGTCATATATTTTACATATTTTATTGACTAAATTTATATTTTTGTAAAGGTTTTTAGAACCAATATTATAATGTTCACTAGATTTAAAATTTTTACTGATCATGAACAATGCTTTGCAATGATCTTTGACATAGAGCCACTCTCTTTCTTGTCTTCCATCACCATAAATAGGAATCGGTTTTTTGTATTTTATACTATTTATAATTGTAGGTATGAATTTTTCTTCATGTTGATAAGGCCCAAAGTTATTTGAACAATTCGTAATTACAGTATTCAGTCCATAAGTCCTTGTCCATGCGGTAACCAAATGATCTGAACTTGCTTTTGATGCGGAATATGGGGAACTTGGATAATACCTATCACTTTCTGAAGAATTTATTTTTTTTAAATCAACTAGATCTCCATATACCTCGTCAGTAGAAACATGTATCAATTTTATTTTAATACCAATTTCGTTTAAAGATCTTATAGCTTGTAATATAGAGTATGTGCCTAAAATATTTGTATCAATAAAGACTTTTGGAGATGAAATTGAATTATCAACATGAGTTTCAGCAGCTAAATGAAAAACCGTAGAAGGTTTAATTTTTTTTAAAATTTCTGTAAATTTTTTTTGGTTTTTTATATCAAGTTTAAATTCTTTATAATTTTTATTATTAATGTTTAATTTATTAGAGGCATAGGTTTTTTTATCAATGCTGATTACTTTATGATTTTTTGATAATAAAAATCTTACTAAATTAGAACCAATAAAGCCAGAACCACCAGTAACTAAAGATATTGTCATTGTTTATTTAGGTAACATAAACAATGATACAATAACTTCAATTACATTTTAATTCTGATTTTAAGGATGACTTCCAATTTTTTATTTTGTATTTAAAAAAATTTTGAAATTTTCTATTATCTAAGATTGAAAATTTTGGCCTAGTTGCAGTCTGAGATTTTGAATAAGCAGATGATTTAATTGGTTTGAGGGAAATATTATGATCAATATTTTTTATAATAAATTTTACAAATTGATATCGCGAACAATAACCAGAATTTGCAAAGTGGAATAGTGTTGGTTTAGAAATTTTTGAGTACATATTATAATTAATAATATGAAATATTGCTTTAGATAAATCATTTGCATTAGTAGGTGAAGAAATAATATCATTTACAACAAATAATTTTTTATTTTTTGGTAAAGCTTTTAAAATTTTAGTGTAAAAATTTTCACTATAATTGCTGTAAAGAAAACTTGTTCTAATAATAATTGAAGGGATATTGCTAGAAATAATTTTTTGCTCACCTAGAAGTTTAGTAAAACCATAATAATTAACAGGGTTTGTGTGATCATCTTCTCTAAATTTTTTTAATTTGTTTGAATTAAAAACGTAGTCTGTACTTAAATGAATTAAAAAAATATTAAATTTTTTACAAATCAATAAAAGGTTTTTTATAGCAGAAGAATTTATTTTTCTAGAAATTCTTTTTT
>MDTG01446983.1_pt1 | contig 10827 bp, 12 predicted proteins | sample 811421 | NCBI WGS metagenome assembly MDTG01 (sample SAMN05326645, study PRJNA326480) | marine metagenome | isolation source: seawater | place: Pacific Ocean: South East | collected 2011 | reverse complement strand
TATTATTAACAAAGAATATAAGCTTTTTGTTAGGGTTGAAAAATTCAATGATAGTAGTATTGATATTCTTATTTACACATTTACAAATACAAATGACTGGGAAGAGCATTTAAAAATTAAGGAAGAATTAGTTTATCTTATAAAAAAAATAGTCGAGCAAAATAATTGTTCTTTTGCATTTCCTTCACAATCGATCTACATTGAAAGGAACAATTAAAATGCTATGTTTAAAATATAAAATATTAATAAAAGATAGTTGTAATAGTTCATCATTAAAAAATTTCGATAATAAAAAGCTAGGTTTTAGGTTTTTAAAAACTATAAATGATAATTTGAACAGTGAAATTAAATAAAAAAAAAATTGCATTAATTTTTGGCGTTACAGGACAGGATGGTTCATATTTATCGAGACTTTTGTTGCAAAAGGGATACATAGTTCACGGCGTCAAAAGAAGAAGCTCATCACTCAATACTAAAAGAATTGATGATCTTTATGAAGATTTTCATGAGGCAAAAAATTTTTTTTTACATTATGGAGATTTAACAGATGGACAATCTATTAATCACTTGATTAATAAAATAGATCCATCAGAGATTTATAATCTTGCTGCACAATCACATGTTGCAGTTTCTTTTGAGTTACCTGAATACTCTATGATGACTAATTCTTTAGGGGTATTAAAAATTTTAGAAGCTATTAAGAATATTAATCCAGAAATTCGATATTACCAGGCTGGAACATCAGAAATGTTTGGATCGAGCCCTCCTCCTCAAGATGAGAAAACTCTTTTTCACCCAAGAAGTCCTTATGCAGTTTCTAAATTAGCTGCGCATTGGATGACTATTAATTATAGAGAGGCATATGGAATCTTTGCATGCAATGGCATCTTATTTAATCATGAAAGTCCAGTAAGAGGAGAAACATTTGTAACTCAAAAATAATTAAAGCACTTGTTAATATAAAAAATAAGAGACAAAAAAAACTGTATTTAGGCAACATATATGCAAAAAGAGATTGGGGCCATGCTGAGGATTATGTAAGGGCAATGTGGTTGATGTTACAACAAAAAAAAGCTCAAGATTTTGTAATTGCTACGGGACAACAATTTAGTGTTAAAGATTTTATAAATCTTACTGCAAAAAAATTAAAAATGTCCTTAGTTTGGAAAGGAAAAAAACTTAAAGAAAAAGCTTATCTAGATAACCAAATAGTTATAGAAATTGATCCAAAATATTTTCGTCCTTCTGAGGTTGACTCTTTGAAAGGCAATCCTTTAAAAGCAAAAAAAGTTCTTAAATGGAAACCTAAATATAGTATTAATCAATTAATAGACGATATGATTGAAACAATTAACCAATAAATTGTTTTATGTTGAATAAGAATAAAAAAATTTATATCGCTGGCCATATGGGTATGGTTGGTTCAGCAATTTTTCGCATTTTAAAAGAAAATGGTTTCAAAAATTTGATCACTTGTTCTCGTAGAGATCTTGATTTAACAAATCAAAGCCATGTTCAAAATTTTTTTAAAAGTGAAAAAATAGATCAGGTATATTTAGCTGCTGCAAAAGTAGGAGGTATTCACGCAAATGAACATTACCCTGCTGATTTTATTTATCAAAATATTTTAATTCAATCTAACGTAATTCATAATTCATTTTTATATGGTGTAAAAAAAATATTATTTTTAGGCTCAAGCTGTATTTATCCTAAGTCAGCTAATCAGCCGATGAAAGAGGATGAACTTTTAACAGGAAAGCTTGAAGAGACTAATGAACCCTATGCAATTGCCAAAATTGCAGGGATCAAAATGTGCGAGAGTTATAATCGACAATTTGGAAAAAGTCATGGCATTGATTACAGGTCAATTATGCCTTCAAACCTTTATGGACCTGGAGATAATTTTAATCAAAATCATAGTCATGTAATTCCCGCTTTAATCTATCGTTTTCATGAAGCAAAAAAAAACCAAATACCACTTGTGACTATTTGGGGAAGTGGCAAGCCTAAGAGAGAATTCTTGTATGTTGATGATATGGCCAGAGCTTCAATCCACTTAATGAACCTAGATAATGAAACTTATAAAAATCATATAACTCCGAATTGCAGTCACATAAATGTTGGAAGTGGAGAAGAGTTAACGATTAAAGAACTTGCAAAAATGATTAAAGAAGTTGTGGGCTACAAAGGAAAAATTATTTTTGATACACATAGACCTGATGGGGTTCAGAGGAAATTATTGGACTCTAAAGTTTTAATGTCTTTGGGCTGGCAATTCAATACAAGCTTATTAGAAGGCTTAGAGAAAACATACAGGTTTTATACAGAATCTTTGAATGATAAAATTGATAGTGAATGAATAAGATAAATTCACTTTTATATTATAAAAATTATTTATAATGCTATGATTTATTTTAATTACTTTAATTTTTTTAAAAAATTGCTCACATGAAAAGAATAATTATTAAATTTTTAAACTCTATTGGTGTTTTAAGCACTTTTAGATTTTTGAGAAAATTTATTTGGTTGAGAGTTTCCTTGGGACCTATAGACGGTAAATCACCATTTAAAGGAAATTTGAGTGAGAATGGAGTATTTCAAACTAAAATATCCGCAAAAGATACAGAATATTTAGTCAATAAATACAATTCATTTGATAATAAAAAAAATTTGATTTCACTAGTTTTTGAAGACAAAGAAGTAGTAAAGAATATTTTTGATTTATTAACACCAATAGTTAAGGATTATATTGGAGAAGATGCGTGTATAGATGGAATAAATTGGAAGTTAAATTTACCAAATGAACAAGGAATTTTTTCACAAAATTGGCATTCTGATAATGTAGGTACAAGAATTAAATGTTTTATATGTATTAAAGGTGATGGAAGTATGCCTACATTGGTATTACCATCAACAAAACGAATTCCATCTTTATTCTATTCATGTAAGACTTTTATTTCTGAGTCAGTTAGATGGAAAGGTTTAAAAAATATTAATGACGTCAAGGGCTCAATTGAGTCTAGGCATAAAAGTGGAAGTGTTGTTTTATTCGATACTCAGTTATTACATAGAGGAGGTTACGATAAGGCTGAGTCAGAGCGATTAATTTTTCATATGGAGTTTACAAATCCAAAAAAGCATAAAATTTTAAATAGTCATTTTCTAGGAACTCAAATTGGTACTTTTGATAATTATAATTCCTTTTATTTTGAAAAAAAACTATTAACAATTAATAGCTTTAAGGATATACTCGATCCTGAACGTATAGTTTCTCAAAATGAATCTTTTCATAAATATTCATCTAACATTAACAGAAACGTTTAATAAAAATAATAGTGCTATTTTAGTTTTATATGGTTTACGATAATATAAACCAATAGTATTGAGAATTAAATTTTTTAAAATATGTATATGAAAAAAAAAATACAAGTTATTGCTGAAATTGGAATTAATCACAATGGTGATTTATCGTTGGCAAAGAAAATGATGAAATTAGCTAAAGATTGTCAGTGTGATTACGTAAAGTTTCAAAAGAGAACACCAGATATAACAACACCTGAATCTAAAAAAAACGTTATCAGAGAAACCCCATGGGGGAAAATGACTTATCTTGAATACAAAATTAAAACTGAATTTGGGTTAGAAGAATACTCTGAAATTAATGAATATTCCAAAAAAATAGGAATAGGTTGGTTTGCTAGTGCATGGGATATTGAGAGCTTAAATTTTTTAAAAAAATTTAGGACAAAATATAATAAAATTGCTTCCGCAATGATAACAAATTTAAGTTTTTTAAATGAGGTTGCAAAACAAAAAAAAACTACTTTTATCTCTACGGGTATGTCAACTTACAAAGATATTGATAATGCAGTCAAAATTTTTAAAAAAAATAAATGTAAATTTATAATTATGCACAGTGTTTCTTCATATCCGTGTAAAGAGGAAGATCTTAACTTATCTTTAATACCAATTTTAAAGAATAAGTATAAATGTGAAATTGGATACTCAGGTCATGAAAGCTCAGTTTCACCAACAATCGGTGCTTGTTACCTAGGTGCTAATTATATTGAAAGACATATAACTTTAGATAGGGCTATGTGGGGAACTGATCAAGCTGCTTCCTTAGGACCCCAAGGTCTTAAAAACCTTACAAGTATGATAAATAAAATTAATATTATTCTTGGTGATGGAAAAAAAAGAGTCCTTAAAGATGAAAAAAGTAAAATGAAGGATTTAAGATACTGGTAGCAAGAGTCTATAATTCTATAAAAATTTTTATTTTTTTTTGTAGATTGTTTAATTTTTCTACTTAGGCTTTAATTTACTTTTAAAATATGAAACATAATAAAAAAATAATAGCAATTATTCCTGCTCGAGGTGGTTCCAAAGGTATAAAAAACAAAAATTTATATAATTTTAATGGAAAACCCCTTATTGAATGGACGATCAATGAAGCAAAAAAAATAAAAAAAATTGATAGAGTTATTGTGTCTACAGAAAATGAAAAAATCGCTCAAATCTCAAAGAAATTAGGAGCCGAGATTCCATTTATGAGACCTAAATACTTAGCCAAAGACTCAGTTCATGCTTGTGATGTAGTTCTAAAAACAATTAATTGGCTTAAAGAAAAAGAAAACTACTTTCCTGAAGCAGTGATCATGTTACTTCCCACTTGTCCCCTAAGGAAATCTAAACATATATTAGATGCTATAAAAATGTATAAAAAAAATAATGTAGATAGTGTTATTAGTGTTTTAGATACTGGTAAAAATCTTACCAATCTCCGATATAAAGAGGATGATTTCTTATCAAAAATTAATAAAAATGAAAAAAAAAATCTTCAACGTCAAGGTCTTAAGAAGATATATTCAGTTAATGGATCAATATTTCTTGCTAATACTCAAAAGCTTCTAAATAAAAAAACTTTTCATATGAGAAAATCTATGGCTTATGAAATGGAAATTTTTAGTTCTATTGATATCAACAATCATAAAGATTTATATTATGCTAAAATATTTAGCTCATTATCTATCTAAAAATCTATTGTAAAAAGATATAACTAATTTAAATTTTAAATATGTATGATTTCAAGTATTTAATCGATAGAATAAATAAAGCAAAAATTATAAATCATCCTTATAATCATATTATTTTAGAAAATTTTTTTAGTGAAAGCCATTTTAATGAGATATTATCTTCTCCAGAAATAATTTCTCCCAAAGTAAATTCTGATTTAGATTTGATTAATTCACTAGAAGATAATGGTTTTAAGTCTATAAATTTTCCAGGAAGTGTAACTGACAAAGATAATTATATAGATTGGCATTCAAATAAAAAAAAACAAAATACTGAAAAAAAATTGAATTCCTCTACGGAGGGTTTCGGTTATGTACTTCGATTATATGAGGAAAACTCACCTATTTTAAAAGAGCTGAAAAGTTTTTTTTCTTCTACATTGTTTTTAGAGGCTATTAAGAGTCGTTTTGAAATTAATACTAGTGTAATTTATGATGGTGGTATTCAAAAATATCTTGATGGTTATGAAATAAGTCCCCATCCAGATATTAGAAAAAAAGCTGCAACATGGATGGTTAATATAAACCCCTCTAATAACTCCGAAAATTTTGATATGCATACTTTATATATGAAGTTTAGGAGTGAGAGAGAGTATGTCTTGAAGTTTTGGGAGAATAATCCAGATATAGAAAGAGCATGGGTTCCTTGGGATTGGGCTGAAACAGTTTTTCAACAAAAATCTAATAATTCCATTGTCATCTTTTCTCCAAATGATAAAACCCTCCATGCTGTTAAGGCAAATTACAATCATCTTTTAACACAAAGAACTCAAATTTATGGAAATTTATGGTTTCCTGACTCTAATACCAAATATGGTGTCAAGTGGGAAAATCTAGATATATTATCTAAAACTTATATTTTAAAAGATAGGTCTGATAAAGGTCAGGGTAAAAGAGACATTTAAATCCTTACTTTATTAATGTGTTCAGATATTCATAATAAAAAATATAAACTACTTCATATAGGCATACATAACTCAGCAAATAAAAATGCAGGAGATACTGTTCTCTTTCAAACTGTCAGGAGAACTTTTGACTTTTATTTAGGTGATTGCGATTGGGAATTAAAGCAAGTCTGGGATTTTTTTTCTTCAGAAGAGGCGATTCAAGCTAATAATAAATATGATGCTATAGTCATTGGAGGAGGAGGATTGCTGCTCAGAGATCAAGCAGGAAGCGATGTTAAAAATAGTGGTTGGCAGTGGAATTGTTCAATTGATTCACTAAAGCAAATTAAGATACCATTGATAGTATTTGCAATTGGATATAATCGATTTAGAGGACAGCCTGATTTTGATTTAATTTTTTCAGATCATCTCAAACTTTTGGTAATGAAAAGCTGTTTTTTTGGTTTAAGAAATTCTGGCTCAATTCTTTCATTAAAAAAGTACTTACCCAGAGATCAACATCCTCTTATTATTAGGCAATTCTGTCCAACGAATATTATTTGGCAATTATATCCTAAGTTCCAATCTTTAGCTATATCACATGACATGAAGAATAGCCGAATACTTGCTTTTAATGCTGCTTTCGATAGGGTTGAATTAAGATTTGGCTCTAAAGAAAATGAAATATTATCTAATGTCGTGAAAGCTATGAAAGTTGCTCAATTAAGAGGTTGGCAGATCATAATTGTTTCTCATAAAACTGTTGACAGGAAAATAGAGTCATACTTTGATAAACTAAATATTAACTATAAAACTAAAGATCTAACATATTGTGACCATGAGTCAGTAATGGAATTTTATTCTCAAATTGATTTAGCTATAGGCATGAGGGGACATGCACAAATGATTCCATTAGGTCTACGTAGGCCAATAATTTCAATAATTAGCCATGATAAAATGAAATATTTATTAGAGGATATAAATAGGACTGAATGGGGAATTGAAGTTACTTCACAAAATTTTGAAAAAAAACTTGAAAAGATATTTATCAATATTGAGTCAAATAGAGATAAGTTACTTAACGATACCGCCAAAGTTCAAGAAATAATTTGGAATGAAACTAGAAGTAACTTTAAATTAATAAAAAATTGTATTAATAAGACTAATGGTAGGAATAAAATAATTAAATGAACAAGCTTATTCATGAATTGCAATCCTTAGGCATTGTTAAAAAAGATCGTTTAGAAGTTTATTATCCAAGGGTAAGAGATAGGGCAGATGTCAAAGTTTTAAGAGATAAGCTTACTGAAGTAATTTTACTATCAAAATCTAGCCATATAGATAAAAAATATTATAAAGATCGATCAGAGAAAAATAGCTACACTGTACTTAATTCTGAAATTAAAACCCCAAAATTAGAAGATAATTTAAGAAGAGCAAATGATTTTAGTTCGCTTATCAACAATAAAAACTGGCTAGATTTTGGATGTGGATTAGGTGGAATTTTAGATGAGATTGGCTCAAATGCAAAAAATGCTTATGGATTAGAACCAAATACTATCAGATCAGATTTTGTAAAAGGTAAGGGCCATAAGGTTGTCAATAGTCTTAAGGAAATTCAAGATAAATCTTTAGATATTGTAACACTATTCCATGTTCTTGAGCACATTACAGAGCCATTAAAAATTTTAAAGAATTTGTCTAAAAAATTAAAATCAAAAGGTAAAGTTATTATCGAAGTTCCTCATGCTCGCGATGTTTTATTTACACTTTATGATTGTGAGAAATTTAAACAATTTACATTTTGGTCAGAACATTTAGTTTTACACACAAGATCATCTTTAAAAGCATTATTAGATGCTGCATCATTTGACTCTGTTGAAATAATTGGCTATCAAAGATATCAACTTCAAAATCATTTATATTGGCTTTCAAAAGGAAAGCCTGGAGGGCACAATGAATGGTTATCTTTAAATTCTAAACAACTAGATATCGCTTACAGTGAAAGATTGAATGCTATTGATCGAACAGACACTTTAATCGCTATAGCAAAAGTAAAATGAATTTCCTATTAGATAGATTTCCAATAGAAACATTAAATCAGCTAAAAAAAAAACTTCAACTTGATAGCCATACTGTTAAATTAGCTGTTGTAACAATTCAGACAAAACCAAATAATATAGACTCATCAAATGAATATCTTTTTGATCGTGATATTTCTTTGGGATTAATAACCAAAAGCGCACCTATGATTCTTGATAAAAATCAGATACTTGTTGCTTCAAAGTATGAAGGTTTAGCCATTAGTGTTTTTTCAAGATATGATACTACTCAGGGCAATTTTTCTACCCAAGAAATGTGCAGCCACTATTATGAACTTTATAATTTTTGGATGTTTAAAATAAAGCAATATTCAATAGAATTCTGTTTACATCATTATATGCCACATGATCCATCTTCAGTAGTTTTGTATCTAGTGCTCAAAAACCAAAAAATTCCTACAATTTTTTTAGACTCCCCTCATATTTTTAATGAATATAGATTTCTATCATGTTCTTTTAATTTTCGTTATCTTCTATTAGAAAAAAAAGATTTAGACTCTGAATTTAAATTTGAAAACATATCCCTTAAATACAAAACCTCTCTTATTAACCAAGATACTAATTCTCTTCCCAAAGTCTTAAAATTTCGCTCAAACAAGAAATTACCATTTTATGATCTCAATAAAAAATTTTTTAAAATTACAAAAACTTTCATTAAGACACCCTCATCTTTTTTTAATAAAATTTGGAATAATGTTTTTGGGCCTGCTAATACATTTTTTAAATTCTCAAGATACTCATGGACATCAAATAAAAATAATAAATCTAGAATTATCAATAAATTTTTCTTATTAAAAATTTATATTCTTTTAATAGCTCGTTTTTATAAATATGAGGCAAAATGCACTAAAAATATCAAAAGTAGTAAATACGTTTATTTTCCAATGCCTGCTCAACCAGAAGGATCTACTTTACCGGCTGCGTTAGAATTTAGAGATGTAATAATGACTCTGCGTATTTTAAGAGAAGCCATACCTTCAGATATTCCTATTTATTTTAAAGAAAATTTATCAGTTTTTGAGATTCATAATCCTTATTTGTCAGCAGTAAATTATCGATCACCTGATTTTTATGATCAGATATCTTTGATTCCTAACTTAAAATTTGTTTCTGCAAAGGCAAATTCTCATTCCTTGATTAAGAATTCTCTTTCAACCGCTACCATCAATGGAACTGCTGCGATTGAGGCTATAAATTTCAATATTCCAGCAGTAACATTTGCTTCTAATTGGTATGATAATATAGTCGGTATTCATAAATTTGAATCTATTAGTAAGTTGAAAGTATTTTTTGAAAATATAATATCAAAAAGATATGAATTTAATTCAAATGATACAAAATTTAAATTTGACGAAGAAATATTGATAAAATTTAATGAACATAATCCATATGAGCTTGAAGCCGACTCAAGAAATAATCTTATTGCATCTTTTATTAAATCAATAAATAAATTTGAAATATTAGATGATCGAAAATGGGAGATATAAATGAAGTGTATTATATTGGCAGGTGGTTTAGGCACTAGAATATCTGAAGAGACCGATTTAAAACCAAAGCCCATGATAGAAATTGGCGGCATGCCAATTTTGTGGCATATTATGAAAATTTATTCTACCCATGGAATTAATGATTTTATTATATGCTGTGGTTACAAAGGCTATATAATCAAGGAATATTTTTCTAACTATTTTTTACATCACTCAGATGTCACTTTTGATATTACCAAAAATAGCTTAAAAATCCATCAGAGCACTTCTGAGCCTTGGAAAGTTACACTAGTTGACACGGGAGAAGACACCATGACTGGTGGTCGATTAAAACGAGTAAAAGAATATGTTAAAGAAGAAGAGGATTTCTTTCTTACTTATGGAGATGGTCTAGGAAACGTAGACATTTCTTCACTTTTTGAGTTTCATAAAAAAAATAATAAAATAGCTACATTAACTGCAACAAAACCCCCGGGACGCTATGGTGTTTTAAAATTTAGCTCAGATGATTATGTTTCTGAATTTCAGGAAAAACCAGATGGCGATGGTAGTTGGATTAATGCCGGTTTTTTTGTATTAAAACCTGAAGTTATTGATCTAATTGACGGTGATGAGTCAGTTTGGGAGGATGGGCCACTTAAACTTCTTGCAAAAAAGAATCAACTTTTAGCATATAAACATTACAACTTTTGGCATCCAATGGACACATTACGAGATAAAGTAATGTTAAATGATTTATGGAACAATGGTAAGGCCCCGTGGAAAATTTGGGACTGACTCAAAAATTTTGGCGGGATAGATCAGTTTTTTTAACTGGACATACAGGTTTCAAAGGCGGATGGTTAGCTCTATGGCTTTCTTTGTTAGGTGCAAGAGTGACCGGTTATTCACTCAGCCCAACTTCTTCTCCAAGTTTTTTCGAATTAGTCGACTTAAGTCAAATTATACAAAGATCTATAATTGGTGATGTTCGTGATTTTTCACTGCTTAATGAAACAATGCAGAAAACAGAACCTTCAATTATTTTTCATTTAGCTGCACAACCCTTGGTAAGAAAATCTTATGATGACCCAATTGATACTTTTTCAACTAATGTAATGGGGGTAGTTAATATTCTCCAAGCTTCTAGAAATTTAAAATCTGTTAAGGCTATTATAAATATTTCAAGTGATAAATGTTATGAAAATCTTGAGATTGATCGACCTTACAATGAGGCCGATAGATTAGGTGGCTATGACGCATATTCAAGTAGTAAGGCTTGCTCTGAATTAGTAAC